>JAEEGK010009505.1_pt1 | contig 22690 bp, 13 predicted proteins | sample 8958771 | NCBI WGS metagenome assembly JAEEGK01 (sample SAMN16246547, study PRJNA631951) | gut metagenome | biome: gut microbiome; feature: rumen; material: SC-attached | host: Bos | place: Iran: Karaj | collected 2018-10 | reverse complement strand
TCTTATATCAATTTTAGTAACAGATTTTTTTAAAATTTTTTTTTCTTCTCCTGCTTTTAAAGGAATAACAGAAGCTGGTCTTTTAATTTTTTCTAATTTTTCCATAACTAAAGCTCTTTGTTTTGAATTAAAATTTTTATCTTTACTTAAAGGTCTTGTAATATTTTTATTTAAATTAATATTTTTATCACCATTTCTAATAATATCTTTAATATGAATAGTAGTATTAGGTAATAATTTAACTTCTTTTTCTTTTGAATTATATATAGTACTATATTTAAATGGAGTTACTTGATGTGAATTTTTTGACATTTGATTTTGATTTGATTCTACACTTCCTCCTTTAACACGAAAAGATTTTCCTGTATTTGAATTTTTTTGACTTATACTTTTATTCCAATTATAATTTGAATTATTATTATTATTTGAATAATTATTTGAATTATTAATTGAATTATTATGAGAATTATTATTATAATCTATTAGGTTTAAATCTCCTTTTTTATTTGTACTTTTTGTTAAAGTTACTTTTTCAACACTTACAATTTTAACTTTTGATTTTCTTTTTTCTTCACTTATTTTTAACATAGAATCCAAAGAATCTCTTTGTTTAAATAATTCATAAACTCTATCATAATTAATTTGATTCATTTCAACAATTTCTCTAATATAAGGTCTAACGTCATAAACTTTAGATAATTTTTCTAAAACATAACTCATTTGAATTAATTCTTTATCATTTTTATCTTCATAAAAACTTTTAATAGGAATTCCATTTTCAGGATCTAAACAATAAGAATTAGAATTATTATCTAAAATAATTAAACTTTTCATATTTCTATTTAATTTTTTTAATTCTTTAACATAACCATTATTAATAAAACTACAACTATCTCTAAAAAATCTATATTTACAAACTTTATTAATATCAATTAAATCAATTACCATATTTGCATAAGTAATTTGAGAAGCAGTAAAAATAATAATTTCATAACATTTTGAAACTCTTTCTAAAAATTCATTTAGATAAGGTCTTATCATAATATAAACTTCTCTCAATTTAAAATCTATATCTACCTTATTATATAAAATATATTTTACCTTAATTTTATAATCATATTCATTTTTAAATTTTTCAAAGCTTGAATGAACTAACGTTTCATCTAAATCTAAAACTAAAGTTTTCTTATTATTATTTTGAGGTAATGAAGGTAAAAAATATTCTTCTACTGGAGTACAATAACGATTATTTGGATTAAACGAATGAGTTTTTTGATTTTTTATTTCTAAAAGTAAAAGTTGAGAAGAGGGTAAAAAAATATTTTTTGATTCTATTTGAGAATAATCGTTTAATGTTTCTGACATATTATTTTCTATTAATCTTGTCTTTTTTATATCTAAGGAATATCCTCTCTCAAAATTTTGCTGAAATTCATAGGATAATGGTTCTATTGGAATATTCATTTTTTTCTTATTTTTTTGTTTTTTTTAAATGTTTTTTAATGCTTTTTTTAATTGAATTTTTTCAATTTTATTTAAAAAATAAAATATTTAATAATTAATATCTGTTTGAATTAAACAAATTTAAAACTTTTAAAAACAAAAATGGATCAAAACTCAATACAAGCAAGAACCTTATGGATAGGAGAGATAGAGAATTGGATGGATGAGCAATTTATAGAAACTCGTTTCTTATCATATAACATTCCAATAAAGAGTATAAAAATAATAAGAGACCGTTCAAAAGGAATATGTTTAGGATATGGATTTGTGGAATTTTATTCAAAAGATCAAGCAAATGAAGTATTAACTGAATTAAATGACAAAGGAATATTATATAATAATAAAACATTTAAATTAAATTGGGCAAGTGATTCAGCAAGTAAAGCAGCTTGTATGGGTTCTCTTCCTAAAAATGAATTTACTATTTATATTGGAGAACTTGATTCTAATATTAATGAAAATTATTTAAAAAATATCTTTTTAAAATTATATAAAAGTGTCATTGGTGCTAAAATTGTCATTGATCCTATTACTAGAAAAAGTAAAGGTTATGGTTTTGTAAGATTTAGTGATCAAAATGAAAGTCAAAGAGCTATTTTAGAAATGAATGGATTTGAAATTAATGGAAAAGCTATTAAGGTAAAGTAAAGAATTTATTTTTTTTAATAATTTTTTATTTTAATCATCCCCTTTTTTTTATAGTCAGGCTGCTTTTAAAAAATTACAAGAATTGAATTTTATGAATGGAAATTTTCAAGAGGATTTAAATAAATATAATAATAGTTTTGATAATAATGGAAATTTAAATAATAATAATCAGATTAATCATAATGGAAATATTAATGTTAGTAGTGTTTTCGAAAAGGAAGATGATGAAAATGATATTTTAAATAATTTTTATAAGTGTGATGGAAATTTTTTAAATCAATTTAATAATTATAATATAAATGATAAACCTAATAATTTATTTGAATTTTATATGAATCAAAGTCATAATTTTAATTATGTAAATCCTTTTAATTATTATAGTACTCCTAAATTTAATCAAAAAAAGTAATAAAAATAAAAAGTATTAACAAAGGTATATTTTAAAGTTTTAGACTATAATAGTTTATTTTTATGAGTTAATTTTTTTCCAAACAAAAATTATAAATATTAAAAAGTGTAATAACAATTAAAAAAAATTAAACTAAATATTTGAAATATTAAAATTTAAAAAATATTCACTAATAATGGATAAAAAATCTTTTGATAAAAAAAAAAATTTTAAAAAACTCTGATTTAATTGGAATTAACAATAACTTCATCTTCACTACTAGTACTATTTCTAGAAATACTTTTACTTTCATTTCTACTTTCATTAAATTTCATTAAAAGATCATAATATACAATTCTATCATAAGAATATTTGAAATAATTAAAACCTTCATTTTTAACAAATTTATTAAAATCAAAATAAATCAATCCAAAAACAAACCATAAAATAATATCTAAAACAATTAAATTAGAAAAATATTCATAAGACTTATAAATATTTAATTGTTTTTTTCCTTCATCACTCTTAAAGAAATAAGAATGTTTTTTACTTTTTTCAAATTCATTTAAAAATCCAAGATAAATATTATAATATTTATTAAAATCAATTTCATCTTTAACAAAAATATATTCTGGTGAAGAATCAAAATTACTTTCAACAAGATAATTAACAATATCAAAACCAGGTAAATTTAAAGAACCATATTCATGATCAATTATTAATATTTTATCATCTTTTTGAAGAAAATTTAATCTTAAAGTATCATTATGATTTAAAGTTAAATAACCATTTGAAGGAAAAACAGAGTAAAAAATATCCAATAAATTGTTAGAGAAATTTAACATATAATTTAATTCTTTTTGTGTGTTTTCTTTATTTGGAAAATCTACTTTTTCTAAATTTTCTTTAAATTTCATTAAAGCTTTCATTCCTTTATTATACATATTTTTCATACATAATTCAAATATATTTTGATTAGTTTCAACAGGAAAATCAATTGTATCATTAAATTTTTTTAATTTAATAATTCCATTATTTAATTCAAATTTATAAATAGGACAAATTTCACAATAAGAAACAAGTACTTTAAATATTTTATTTAAGTAATTTTTTTTTCTTAAATTTTCAAAAGGAATTAGAAAAGAATTAGTAACAAATTCTTCAATACGATAATTTTTATGATCAGTTTCATAAATCTTTGGGCCAATTCCAAATTTTGATAATGAAATTATTATTCCTTCTTCTAAAGGTCGATTTACTAATTCTGATATTTCTCCAAAATTCCTATATGCTATTTCGATTATTTTTTCTTTAGTTTTTTTGTCTGTTATTATTACTTGATATATGTCATTACTTAAACTATCCATTTTTATAAATGAACATTCAAAATCTTCATTTGATGAGTAGTTAAATTTGGATTTTATGAAATTATTTATTGTTTCTTTGACGGATTCTAATGATTTCATTTTTTTTTTGGAAAGTTTTTTTAAAATGATTTGATTTTTTTAGAAACTGATTTATCTGATTACATAATAAAAACAAAAAAAAAATTATTTTTATTTTTTTTTAATAAATTAAGATTAATCTAATTTAAATGACGTATAAAAAATAATTCTTTAAAAAATCACTTTCCCATTTCATTCAATCAATGTTTTTCAAATATTTGTTTTTTTTTATTTAAAATATATTTGATATTGTTTTAATATATTCTTCTGATATTGAATCTAAAGAACATTGATTATTTATTTCTTCATTTATATTTATTTGTTCAATATTAGATATTCTTATTTCATCTAATAATAATATTATTTGTGCCATACTTTTCTCTTCGTTTTGAATTTTTTCTTTTATTGAAAGTAAATTATTATTTATTTCTTCTCTAATTATTTCTTGAATAGTTAATTGGAAAAAATCTGAATTGATTATATCAAAATAAATTGAATAAAATTTTAATTTATCATCGATTATTTCATTTAATGAATTATTTATATCATAGTCTTTTGAATCTAATTCATAAATTTGTTTTTCTATTTTATCTAAATAATCATTATTTAATTGAATATTTTTTAATATATTTTCTAATAATTGAAGAAGTAAATTATTTAAATTTTCAAATTTTAATTTTCCTTTTAATAAAATATTTTCAACTTTATCACTTAAAAATTTTTCTATTTTTTCTAATAAAACTTTACAAGAATTTTCTATATATTCCCAAATTTCTTTTAATATTTCTAAAGAATTTGAATAATTTATCATTTGTTTTTCTATTAATTTATTCATAAGTGAAATATTAGTTAAAGAAATTAAAGAAAGAAATTTTAATATTATATTATAACTATAAAATGATATTAGAGTTTTATTTTTAAAAATTTCCCAAATATAAATTAATTCTTTATCTTTTTTAATTTGAATGTTATTTTTAATTTCAGATATTTTTAATTTATCTTCAATTAACTTAAAACAAAAGCTTTTAAATTGATATTCATTTTTTTGATTATATTGAAATTTCTCTTCATAATTATCAATCAAATTCCCATTATAAACATTTTTAACAAAATTATAAATCCCAAAACAAACATTTTTACTTACTTCATAATTCCTAATTCCAAAATAAACAAACCCTCCAAAAAGACTTCCCAAAATAAGAATTTTTTTTTTATTTTTACAAAAAAATTCCTTAACACCCATCATTAAAAAAAATTTATTTTCAAAAAAAAAATGATTGAATCAGAAGAAATAACATTTTTCCAAAAATTATTTTCTTGTTGTTTAAACACAAACCAAGGAACAGATATAAATGATTTAAACCTTCAAAGAAATTCTCAAGAAATAATTAAGAACATAGGAGAAAAAATAACAGATTCATTATTATTATTTGATAGGAAATATATAAGAGACGATGAAATAAATGTAATAAAATATACAAAAGAAGGTATATTTGCATTTATAAAGAAGATTCAAAATTTAGATTATATAACTAAAAGTGAAAAGAATTTAATAAAAATATCAATTTCTCAAAAATCAGATTTAACTTCCTTAATACCAATAATTCGTTGTGAAATAACATTACCAAAAAGTCGTTTTATAAATCCTCCTCCAATATTAGATATAGCAAGAATCAATTTTTCTCCTGAAGAAAGATTAAAATGGGATAAAGATATTAAAAGTTATGAAATAATTAATAAAATTAGTTCTGATACTTCAATTAATAAAATAATTACTCAAAAACAAATTCTTATTATTTCTGAAAGAGAATTTTATAATAAAAGATGTGAATTTATGGATGATGGAATTTATTATAGTTTTTCTACAAGTATTCCTGATGAAATTTTCCCTTTAAAAAGTGAAATTCTTAGAGTCAAAAATTATTTTACTATTTTTGTCATTTCTCATGATATTAATAATTATTATTTTGATTCTATTAGTCAAATTGATTTTAAAAGTTCTATGAATATTGATTTAATGATTGGACCTTTACCTCTTAAAACGAAAGATTTTTATGATAAGTTAGTTGCTTACTTTAATGAAATGAGTGAATAAAAAAAAAGGTTTTTAAATGATGCTTTTTTTTATTTAATATAATGTTTATTTTTTTAGTATTTATTTAATATTTTATTTATTGTTCATAATTTTTTTTATTATATTAAAAAAAAATGAGGAAAATTATAATTGATCAAGTATTTTCAGGTAACTTAATGAATAAATTAAAGCCATTAAATCAATTAAAAAAGGAAGAAAACTTAGATCAAAACCAAATCCATATAAGAAGTAATTCATGTTCAACAATAGAAAGTACAGATTTATCAAATGAAAACAAAACCTATATATTAAACAAGCATTTATTATCAAGAAGATTATTAGTACGAAATAAAAAAGAAACATATAAAGAAGATGATAATTTAATAATATTTGAAAATTTTGAAGGAATAAATAAAACTTTAGAAGAATCAAAATTGACAATAGAAAAAATATTAGTAATTCAAAATTGTATAGAAAGTAATTTTATAATATCAAAAAAAATAAATAGAATATACATAATAAATAGTGAAGATATAAAATTAACATGTGAAGATTTATTAGTAAATATAGAATTAATAAATGTAATAAAATTAAAAATACAATGTAAAGGTTTAGTAAATATGATTAATGTTGATAGTTGTAAAGATGTTTTATTATATTTATATCCTCCTTCTTCACATATTCCTATTTCTGTTTCTAATTCTTCTGATATTAGATTAAGAGTTAATAAAGATGGAAATGATACAAGAGAATTTAATGATTATTTTATTCCTGAAAGCTTTGTTTTTAAAATTAATGATGAGATGAAATTAGAATCTAAAGTTCATTTTAGATACGGAGAATAAATTTTGTTTTTTTTTGTTTAGTTATCTTTACCGTTTAAAATTAGTTTTTCTTATAAGTTTTGATTTAATGAAAAAAATATTTTATTTTTATGATATGAATTTATTATTTATTTAAAAATATACAAAATTTTTTTTTTAAATTTCTGACTAAAAAAGGAATATGAATTTAAATTGGAAAAAAAAATAAATAAACAAAAAAAAAATAAAATAAATGTCCGAAAGAGAAAGAATAATAACAATAAATAAAAATAAAAGAGAAAAAAATCCAAACCCAAAAAATGAAAAAACAAACAAAGAAAAAGAGAATGAAAACTTAAAAGAAAAAGAGAGTGAAAAAGAAATAGAATTAATCCCTAATAAAAATATAACCAATTCCTTTGATAAAGAGTCATCAGAAAAACAAATAATAGATGAAGAGAATAAAGAAGAAGAAGAATCATCATCATCATCATTATCAGAAGATGAAATAATATCATTTAAATATGAAGAATACATAACAAATGAATATTGTACATCACATTATTTTGGTGAAATTCCAATATTTCAACAAAGTTATGTATGTACAGCATGTAATCCAGAAAAAAATCAAAAATTATGTAAATATTGTTATGACAAATGTCATAAGAGATGTCGTAGAAAATTAGAAATAATTCGTCCTGAGATAGTCGCAGCAGAAAAATTAAAAAATGAAAAATTTGCATGTTTTTGTGGAACAAATTTAAAACACATTCCAACAAAAATAGAAATAAAATCTTTAATACCATGTTTAATGATGACATTAGATAGAGTATTAGGAGTTGATATATATTTCTGTCATAATCATTCAATTGTTATTTGTGGTATTTGTTCTGTTTTTTGTCATAAAAATTGTAAAGTTGAAATGAAAGATAATATTTCTGATATTGAAAAGTTTAAATGTCATTGTTATAGTGAAAGACATACTAATTATAATGAAATTGCTTTTTCTTTTCCTATTGAAGATTATAAAAAAGCTACTGGTGCTATAGTTTGGCCTATTCAAATTTTAAATTTATTGTTTCAAAATAAAAATACTTTCTTTAAAATGAGAAAATTATTCATTCAATCTTTAGAAAATAATAATCTTGATAAAAATGGTAATTTATTTTCTAAAAAATTTTACAGACTTTTACAATTATTTTCTGGAACTTTTAATAGAAAATTTAGAAGCTATTATTATCATAAAGATTTAGAAAGTATGTTTGAATATAATAAAGTTTTTGATTTTATTCAAAGATTAGAAATGAATAATAAAGAAAGTACTTTAACTAAATTTAGATTATTATTTATTATTTTATTTATTCACTTAAGAAAAGATTTTCAAATTTTAAAAAGTTTAACTTCTATTGATTTTATGAGTTCTAGTGTTATTGATAGATTAAGATTTAAAAAAATGTTAAAATGTGATAATGTTTTTAACGAATATATTGATGAAAAATATAAAATTGCAAAAGATAATAATTCTATTAAAAAATTCGTTTTAGAAAATATTTGTCAATTAATTACAAAAGGAATGGAATTTGTAAAAATAGAAGAAAATTCAAATGAATTTGAAATTGGAATTAAAATATTATGTTTTATGATGAAAAGAATGATGTTTAATAAACAAGATTTAATATTATTAATTAATAGTTTATTTAATTTCCATTTAGTTTTCTTTGATTATATTATGAGTGAAAAAAAAAATATATATCCTTTAATAGATATATTTTCAGGAATAGTAGAATTATGTTATATGATAACAGTTAATTATAATGATTTAGTAATAGAAGAATATTTAGATAAAAAAGGAGCAAAAAAATTTAATAAAGGAGAAATAAAAGATTTTATTCATACTAAAAGTGAATTTGGAGCAAAATTATTTTGTATAATAATGAAAAATAGTAAAATAATGACTAAACATTTTAATTTAATTCCAAAACCTTCTCCAGATAAAAAAAGTATTGATGAAATTAAAAATGAAAAATTAAAATTAGAACATAAATTAAATGCTCAAGAAACAAATGAAAAAAATACTACTGGAATTCCAATTAGAATGCCTTTAAATGGAGGATTATTTGTGGAAAAAATTATATATTTATATAATGAAAGTTTAAGTATGTTTTGTTTAGCTGATAATAATTATTATTTAAAATTAGAAGATTTAACAAAAGATGAAATTTTATCTTATTATAAATTTTGTGAAGATATTAATAAAAAAGATTTTTATGATATTTTATTAATGACTCCTAAAAAATATCAAAGTAATATATTATATAATTTAAAAATATCTCTTGAAGCAATTTACAATGAATTATTTACTTCTGATTATTTTCATATTGAAAAAATTGATCAAAAAATTCAAACTCGAATTTTAAATTCTATAGATTTAATTAATCAAAGTTTAAATAGAGCATTAGGTGTAAAAAAATTTATTAAAATATATGAAAATTATTATAATGAGAAAAAAATAAAATTAGAAGAAAAAAAAATAGAAACAGATTATAATAAAAAAAATATTCAAAATTTTAAGAATAAAATAATAAACAAAATAAAACCAAGAGTAATATTTTTAAATCATCAATTAATAGAAATAGAAGAAATATTAGAACTAATAGTAGATAATTTTATAACAAGTCAAGTAGATGAAACAATAATGAAAGGAATGTATTTTTTAACAAATATAAATTACCCAAATTTACTAAATGAAAATGTAATACAAATAATATTTGATTTTCTTCAAATATTTCTTTTAACAAAAAGAGGAACTCAATATTTTTTAACAGGAAAAAATTTACAAAGATTAAGAAAATGTTTAAATAGATTTTCAATAAAAAGAGATGACAGTAATATAAATGAATCTTTAGGAAGATTTGAAGAATTTAATTTAAAATGTATGAAAATTTGTATTCATTTTTTTAATGAATTAATAACAGCTTCTCATATTTATAATATTAAAACCATTGCAAATCATAAAATAATTCCAAAAATAAAATTAAGTTTAATAAATCATTTAAAAAATTTTATTGAAAATATTGAAAGTGATGAAGAATCAATGGATTTTAAACAAGAATTATCAGAAATTATTCCTATATATTTTAATTTACATAAATTTTTTTCATATGATGATTTTGAAGAGATTAAATGTGGAATTATTGATATTTTTTTTTCTTCTCCTACTAATTTAAAAGATGGTGAAAATTTCTGTAAATGGTTTGATAATAAATTATATGATATAAGACAAGAAGCAATTGAAGAAACAAGAGAACTTGAATTAAATATTTATTTCCAATTCTTTGAAATTATCACTAAAAATACTTTTTTTTGTTATGGAAGTGATAAAAATATGAAAAATAGAATTAAACAAATTCAAGATTTTATTTTATTAGATAATTATCTTTATTTATTTGAAAACAGTAAATTATTTAAAATTAAACAAAAAGAAATTATTTTAAGATTAGTTAGAACTTTTTTTTTAATTGATTATTTAGATCCTATTGATTATAATAAAATGAAACATCATTTAAGAATTGATGAATTTAAAAATATGATTTATGGAAATTTAATTAATGATGAAAAAATAACTCAATATATATCAAAAGATGTAAAAAAAGATTTAAATCAAACAAAAAAAAATTTACTTTTAGAAAAATATGAACAAATAAAAAAATTTTCTACTATTATCCAATTATTAAATTTAGAACTAAAGAGATTTCCTGGATTTATAATAGGAGAAAAAACGGAAAATATAATATCATATGTAAATGAATTAGTTTTTGGACTTCAATCAATAACAAATTTTATATATTCTCAAAAAAGATTTGTAAGTAAAATAATACCAGAATATTATATTTTAGTAATAACCTTTTTATCAAAAAAGAGAAATATAATCCATTTATTAAATGACATAAAAATGACAGGATCATATAATCCTGATTATTTAAAAAATTTAATAAACCAAAAAGACCCTTTAATAGATGAAATTCAATCAAATAATTTTAATATTTTTAATAAAAATATATTATGTAAAATAGTAATGGAAGGAATTTATGAAATATTTTCAATGACAAAAATAAATGAAGATTATAGTTTAAAATCATATCTTGAGTATTATGATAAAATGGCAGAAGCAAATTTTACTCCTTTTTCCCTTTTAGAAACAAGAGATTATGAATATTTTTATGAAGAAACAAAAAGTAATGAAATTTCAACTGAAGATCCTTCAAATTATAAAATAACAAGAATTAAAAATGAATATATTAAACAATTTACAAGAGTTTCAACTACTAATTTTTTAAATGTTATTCAAGGAGTTTATACTGAACATAAAATGGATTATGGAGAAATGTTAGTTATTTTTTTCCAAAGTTTTTTAAATTCTGTTGATAGTAAAAATTCAGTGAAATATAGAAAATTATTATGTTTAATGACTAAAATGCTTTTTTATAATACTGAAGAAATGCAAACTAAATTCCATAGAATGATTTATGATTCTAATTTTTTCTCTAATTTTAATCGATCTTTAAATATAAATATTGTTTTAACTATTGATTGTTCTAAAAATTTCACTTTAATTCAAAGAACAAAAGAATTAACAGATATTACTAAAATTACTATTCAATTTTTACAATTATTAGGAGAAGGATTTAATACAGATTATCATGAAAATATAATGACAAATAAAGTAATAAATAAAAAGAAAAAAAAAGAAGATGAATCAGATTCAGATTCAGATTTAGAATTAAATATAGAGAATAATAATAATAATACAAGTGATAATATTAGTATATCAAATACAAATAATACAAAAACTAATTTAAATGAAGAAAGCAGTTTAATTGATACTTCTTCACAAGGTTCAAAATCAAAAAAAGGCAAAAAAAAAACAAGTCCAAATACAATTAATATAAATAGAACAATTTATGAAACTGTAATAATAAATTTAATGAGAATTTATCATTTAATGGATTTAACAAATCCAATCGAGGCAGAATTACCTTTTGATAAATTATGTGTTTTAACATCTAATTTAATTGATTTTGTTATTGAATATATTCATACTAAAAATGAATTAAATGAAATAATTGATCAAAATATAGTTAAATTAATATTTGGAACAGGAAAATTAATAAATTATAAAGAAAATCCATATGAATATTTAGATAATAAAGGAGTTAAAAGTATATTTGTTTTAAATTTAGAAGATGATTTTTTTTATGAAAAAGAATATAAAATTAGAAACACTATGATTTGTTTTGTTAAAAATAAATATTACCAATTATTATATAATTATTTATTAATTGGAGGAAAAGATTTTTTTGTTCATTTATTACTTAATAAAGGATTTAGTCCAGTTGAATTATTTAAAGAAATTTTAAAAAATATGAGAAATTTAATAAAAAATTTAATGAAAATAAATCCAATTAACAATCTTTATATTGCATTTTTAAAAACCCCAAATTCTTTGTATGAAACTTTAATAAATCTATATAAAAATGATTTTTATTTTAATGAAGGAATTGAATTAAGTGTTGCATTACAAATATATTTAGTTTTAAAAACTTATGAAGAAACATACAATATAAATATTTTAAGAGAACATTTTGAAATAATAGAATATTCATTTTTAACGGGAGAAATAAAAAAAATAAAAAATTCAATAATTGATGTTGAAGAAGAAATAAAACAAAAAAATATATCTCCAATAAAAAAAGAATATTATCAAACGACAGTATTCAGAGATATAAGAGAAACTCCATATCAAAAAGTAGTTAAAAATTATAATAAAATATTACAAGATGAAAAAAAAAATTCTTATAAAAAAGATGATTTAAAAGATTTATTACATTTTTTACCAATGCATAGTCCTTTTGCTTTAGCAACGTATAAATTTCTAGAAACAGTTATTTTAAAAGTTGAAATTAGAAAAGAAGAAAATGAAAATGAAATATCAGATAATTCAAATATTGATGATTTTACTTCTAAAATTGCTGATAAAATTATATTAGAAAGAAATAAATTAAATAAAAAAGAAGAAAAAAACATTGATGACAAGAATAATAAAAAAATAATTTTAGAAGATAAAAAACCAGAAAAAAAAAATATAGCAAATTCATTTTTTATAAAGCAATCTTTCACATTTCAGTTATCAAAAAATTCAAAAAATTTCTTTTTAAAAAATGTAGATAGAACAAATGCAACAACAAAATATATGGATTTATTAGCATATTCAGATTATTTTATTTTTGAAATGTTATATAATGATCATATAATAGGTTCAAGTAAATTATTTAAGGAAATTTCAGAAATAAGTTTAATTCATTTAGAAATAATAAATTTTATATTTATAGTATTAAATAATATTTTATTTATTATTCACTTTTATAAAAGTCCATCACTTCCAGTAGATAAATACGATTATTATGATAAAACTTTAGATGATAAATTATTTAGTGATATTATGGTTATTTCAATTATTCATATATGTTATATTATTTTAGTAATGGTAATTTGGTTTTATTTTAGATTTCCTTTAAGTTTTGAAAGAAATTTATTATTAAGTTCAAATAAAACTTTCATTTTTAGAAAAAGAGGAATTATCGATCAAAATATTGTAAACCCAATTATTTTAGATGGATTTAAAGGTGAAGCTGGAATATTTAAAGTTATGAGATTTATAAACAAAAATATTGGATTTTTTAAATACATATATGTATTACTTTTAAAGAGTATATTATTCAATCCTGAAATATGTTTCTTTTTATATTGTATTCTATTAAATATATTATATTACTTTACAAAAAGTCCAATATGTATTGCTTTCGAAATGATATTTATAGCAAATTTAATTCCAACATTAAAAAATATTTTCAAAGCAATAACATTAAAATTTTCAAGTTTAATAATAACAATATTATTTACATATATATTAGTATATTTATTTTCATGGATTGCATATTTTTACATGAGTGACATTTTTAATATAGAAGTTTTAGATTATAAATCGGGTGAAATAATAAAAGAAAATTTTTGTACTTCTTCACTTCAATGTTACTTATATATATTATCTTATGGAACAAGATCAGGAGGAGGAATAATAGAAGAATTACCTATGATGACTTATAGAAATGATGTTTCTTTTTTTATTCAAAGATTCTTTTTCGATTTATTATTTTTCTTCTTTGTTGTTATGATTATGGGAAATGTTTCTTTTGGAATTATTATTGATACTTTCGGTGAATTAAGAGATCAAAATTTATTGTTTGAAAATGATAGAAAAAATATTTGCTTTATTTGCCAATTAAGTAGAGATGATTGTCTGGTTAAAAATATTAATTTTGATAAACATATTAAATTAGATCATAATATTTGGAATTATGTTTATTTCTTAACTTATTTACATTTAAATAATCCTAATGATTTTAATATTAATGAAGGTAATGTTTGGGATAAATTATTTGAAAATGATTATAGTTGGATTCCAATTGAAAATAAAAATGATAATGAAAATAATGACAATTAAACAAATAAAAATAATCAAAAAAATAAGTTTATATTTTATTATTTTATTTTTATTTTATAAATTTCTTTTAAATTATATATTCCCCCTTGATAAAACATCACATAATTGATCAAAATTTCCATTAAAAATTCTTAATTGATTAATTGCTTCTTCTTTTGATAAACCAAAAATTTCAACAACATTATTTACATCTCTCTCTGATATTTCAATTTCTTTTTTTTTATCATATTCTCCTTCAGTTATATTGTCTTTCTTTTTATTAATATCTGTATTAACATCATTATCATCATCTCTACCAAAATTATCAAAAACTGAGTAACTTAATGGATTATTATCCATTGTAAAATCATTATTATTATTTCTATTATTATTATTATTATTATATCTGTTATCATTATAATTATTTCTGTTATTATTATTATTATTATTATTTCTGTTATTATAATAATAATTATTATAATCATTATTACTCTCTCCTTCATTATAATCATTTCTATTTTCAGTAGAATTAGTCTTTTTTAAAGAATTTGTATAGTAAAAGTCATTTCCCTCAATCAAGTTATTTACATTTTCATATGTGTTTCCCAAATTACCAATGTTTTTTTCTTCAGGATTTAAACCTGAGATTTTTTTATGATAAGTCAATCTTAGAGTAGAATTATTAGAATTAAATCTATCTTTATCAATATCAAAAAAGGAACTTTCTTCCTCATTTAAAATATTATACTTATCTTCTTTTTCTTTTAATTTTCCTCCTTTCATTAATTTAATGTCAACTTTAATATATTTTATGTTTTTTATAATTAATTTTTCTTTATTATTAATTATCATATCTTCGTCTTTTAATTCGGAATATGCTTTTTTTTGTTTTTCATATTTATTTTTTTTCATTATTTTAATGACACTTTTATTATATCCATATTTTTTTTCTAAAGCTTGTTTTATATCTTTCACAGTAATTGATTCTTTTTCAATTTCAACATATATTAAATTATTTCTATCAGTTGTCAAATTAAACCTCATTTTTTTAAATTAACTATTTTAAAAGATTTTTCAATTAAAATTTTATTTTTTATTATTTATATTTTAGGGTTTTTATAATTTATTGATATTTACATTTCATTTATTTAGTTATTTTAATTTCTTATTTTTTAATCATATCAATTTTATTTAAATTATTTTTAATATCATTTATTTTTTCTTTAATATATTCAATAATATTTATTTGATTATTCCAAAAGAAAAATTTATAAGGATATTTTTCTTTTGCAGTGTCATATTTAAAATAATGATATATTTCAACTAAATTTTCAACAATATTCATTAAAATATTATTAACATTAACATCATTTTCTAATGTAATATTATTTCCATTTAATTTTTTTCCAATTATTTCCTTTAAGATATCATAAAACAAATCATGTAATTTTTGATTATGATCATAAACTATTAATTCATTAATGATAATTATTAAACTTTCAATAATTTCAAATAAATTTTCATTAGTGAAAATTTGAAGAGGATTTAAAATCTCATTTAAAGATTCATTATTTAACATTTTTTCATATATAATGGAACTTATTATTAAATTTAAAGCAACTCCTACATCATTATCAATAAAATAAATTGGTTTTGAAATTGTCAATAATCTTTCAGGAGAAGTAATAATATATTTTTTGTTTTTTTCATTTGTATTTTTATTTCTTTTATTTTTAATGTTTTTATTTAATATTTCTTCTTCTTCTTTTGAAAATTCACATATATCATTTGATGGAAATAGAGGTAAATTACAAATATTTTTACATTCTTTTATATAATTTTGTCCCATAAAGAATTATTATTTATTTATTCAAAAGAAAATTTAAAAAAAAATTAGTGTTTTTTTTATTTTTTAGTTTGTTTTATTAAATACACATATATAAAATAAATTTATTAAAATCAAATAAAAAAATATTTAAAAATTTAATATTCAAAAAATAACATTTTCCTTTTAAAAAAATGTTAGAAAAATTTTTTATTTTAATAATAAGTATATTTCTAGTATTATCAGCAGGTTCAGCAAATATATTTCCAATTTATTTACAAAAATTAATGGATAAATATAATTTTACATTATATGAAACAAACTTATACGGTTCTTTCATAACATTAGGAACTTGGGTAGGTTTTCCAATAGGATATATTTATGATTCTTATGGACCAAAAATTTCAATTTTAATTGGAACTATATTTATTTCTGGTGGTTATTATTTATTATATTTTCTTTTAAATACTAATTATTATTTAAATGTTAGTATTTATCCTTTTTTATTTTTAGGCTTTTTTTTAGGACAAGGTTGCTCTTTATTATATACTACTGCTTTAACTACAAATTTAAAAAATTTTAAATTTAAACAAAATTCTTCTATTGTTGGTTTATTAGTCTCTAATATTGCTATTTCTCCTAGTATTTTCACTACTTATAGGCAATTATTAGGTAATTCTGATGAATCCTTTTATTTTTATTTTTCTATATTTTTGTTTTTGATTGGTTTTTTTTCTATGTTTATTGTTTCTAATATTAAATATCCTTATTTAGAAGATAATTTATTAAAAAAATATCAGAAATATAAAGAAAAAAGAATAATTGCTTGTTTAACTTATTATAATTTTTTTATAATTATAATATTTGTATTTGGTGTTTTATATAATTATTTTAAAGATAAATATATAGTACCATTAATAATTATTTATCCAATTTTACAACTTTTAAGTTTTTCTTTAATTTTTTTAGAAAATTTTGGTTTCTTTGATAAATTATATTATCCTAGTTTCAGAAAAAAAATGGATCTTATTGCAGAAAAACAATTAGAAATGCAAAATTTACAAAATGAAGAAATAAATAAACATAATACTTCATCAAATAATAATACAAATAATAATAATATAATTAATAATCAATTAATATTAAAAGAAAGAGATATTTCATCAATAAAAGAAATAGAAGCTGATTTTATAATATCTTTAAAATCTCCTAAATTAATTTTATTATTCTTTTCTTTATTTTTAGGTTTAGGATCAACAATGTCAAGTATAAGTAATATAAATTTCATTTTAAAATCCCTTTCCTATAAAATTCACTATAATGGAATAAACAAAGGTTTAATTAGTATATATAAAGCAAAAGAATTATTTTTCTATGTAATATTATATTTCACATTTAATTCATTAATAAGAATCAGTTCAGTATCTTTTTTAGATTTTCTAATAAAAAAAAACAAATTAATCTTATATTTTATTATATTTTCAATAATAGGTTTTATATCTCAATTAACAGGAATATTAATGAATAAAAAGTTATTATATTTATCAATTGCTTTAGGAGGAGCAACACATGGTGCATATATGTCATTTATTCCTATATTTGTTAAAAATGAATTTGGTTTAAAAAATATGGGAAAATTTTTAGGATTATTAACTTCAGGTGCTGGATTTGGTTCTATAATCATTTCTGAATTTGTTTTTACTTATCTTTATAATTATTATACTAAAATTTCAGGAGAAATTCAATGCTTCGGAAAACAATGTTTTAAATTAACTTTTATTTTAACTTCTATTTTTTTTGCAATTAATATTTTCATCTCATTTTTTTTTCTTTTTTTTCAAAGAAAAAAATAAAATATAATTAAATTGGTATATAATATATAAATAAATAATATTTCTTATATAAATTATTAAATAAATAATCATTACATTTAAAAAAAATATTTTTTTAACAAGGACAACAAAAACAATATTTCCAACAAATTTTATGGTGTTCATGTTGGTTTTTATTTTTATTTTTTTTTTTAACAATTCTTTTATAAGGAGTATCAAAAGTATATCCCCCATTAAATTTATTTTCTTCAAAAATAGGGAAAAACCATTTCCAAATATTTTCCATTCCTAAAATAGTTTTAAACATAAAAAATCTATATCCTTTATTACAATAATAAGGGCATTCATCTTCATAATTAAAAATAGTATCTTCACAAGTAGTAATATTTTTAATAATATTATTAAATTGAGTATAAAAAAGAACTCCAATTCCAACAGTCATTCCAAAAGATAAAACAGTACCAAAAATAATCCATAAAGGATGTTTTAAAGCAATAGAAATTTGAAAAAAAATTTTAATGATACTATCATCTTCTTCAAATTGAATATTTTCAGTAGAAGAAATTAACATATAATTAAATGAAGGATGTAATATTCTTAATCCTATACAAATAAAAGCAATTAAATCTCCTAAAGTACCATAAAATAAAAATAAAAAAAAAGTTTTTTGATTATAATAACCTACACAATTATATATCCAAGGACAATGATGATCTAATTTTAATATACATTTATTACAAGTTGAACAATGATGTGCTCTTAATGGTCTTTCTTTTTCACATTTTTTACAATATGTTTTTTCTTCTTTTTTTAATTTCTTTAATTTTTCTTCTTCTATTATTCCTGGGTCTGTAAATATTGATTTTGTGTGACAAAATATTGTCATAAATGCACAAAAATAAAATATTAAGGATATTATATTTTTCATTATTGGAGTTTTTTCCATTGCCATTATGTTTAAATAAAAATATGTTGTGAAACATGATACTACTACATATATTATTGACCAAACTAATGGAATACATGTAAAATATATTATTTTGTTAAATAATGATGTATTAGCGTACATTTTTTTTTAAAATATTTTAATTTTTTTTTTAATTATTATTATTATTTTTCACTCTTTTTATAATATTTATTGTTTAAGACAAATGTTCATTTTTTATTAATTTATAATATTTATATTTTCCTTATTTATTGAATTTATTTATTTTAATTTTTTAAATAAAATTATAAGAAATGTCATCTAAAGAAGATAAAGGAATGATTGGTGATTTAACTGATTTTTATAAAGCTTCTAAAAATTTTATTATTAATTGTCAAAAACCAGATAGAAAAGAATTTATGACAATTGCTAAACAATGTTCACTTGGATTTTTAATTATGGGAACAATAGGATTTGTTATTAAACTTATTTTCTTAATGATAAATAATATTCTTTTAAGTTAAACCAATATATAAAATAATTTAATTTTTTTAAACCAAAAATTTTTTTAATTTTTCGTTAATCGAGATTAATTTTGTGATATTAATTATTCATCATTTTTAGGCTTCTTTATTTTTTTTTATTATTGAAATATTAATATATTTTGATTATAATAGAATAGAATTATTATCTTTAGTTTAATTAATTATTTCGAGTAAATTAAAAATTAAAATTCTCATTAACTTTCATTTTAACTATTAGTATATTTTAATTTAATAAATAATAAATTTTTGATTATAATTTGAAAAAAAATTAAAATTTCAAAAAAAAGAATAATTTAAATAAAACTCTTAAAGTTATTTCTTTTTCATTTTATCACAAACTTTAAGTAAATTTTGAATGTTTCCAAACAAAGGATCATTATTAGCTAAAAACCCTTCTAAAATATCTTTAGCTTTAAGTAAATAGAACTTTGCCATATTAGCTTTATTAGTTTTAATTAATATAACACCTAAAGTATAAAAATAAGCAGAATACCTATAAATAGTTTCTTGAGTTGCATAATTAATCTTTCTTTTTAAAACAACATCAGTCATAGAAGTTAAAATTTCTTCAGCTTCTTTATATTGTTTCAAAGATAAATAAACAGAACTAATTTTATATTGTAATTCTAAAACTTCATCATGATTTTCACCATATAAATTAAATTTTAATTTTAAGCTTTTTTTATAATAAACTAAACTTTCTTTATATTTATTCATTTGTTCATAAATAACTCCTAAATTTTCAAATAAATCAGCATTTAATTTATGAATAGTATCATTTCCTAAAATACCTTCAGTTTGCGATAATCCTTTTTTTAAATATTTTTCAGCAATATTAGGATTATTTAAATAAATATAGCATAAACCAATATTTAAATAAACAGCAGATAATTTGACATTTAGCTCTGGTTCTTTGCAAATTTTTGGTAAATCATTTTCACATTGTGTATAAGCTTTTAAAGAAGAATTAAATTCTCCTAAATTCATTGATATTGCTCCAAGTAACATATTTGCTTTATGTCTATATATTGAATTTTGATTTGGTGTAGTTATATTTTCGGTTAATAATATTATTGTTTCTAAATTATTTTTTGCTTCTTCTAAATTTGATAAATTTAAATTACATTCTGCAATAGTATATATTAATTCTATGTTAAATGGATGATCTTCTTGATAAAATTGACGAGATAATGATAAACATTTATTCATTTGATCTATTGCTTCTGAATATTTTTGATTTGTCATTTTATTTACTACATCACGTTTCATATTTTGAAGTTGCTCAAACATTTTTTTCATTTTTTTTTATTTTTTTTATTTTTTTCTTTTAATTAATTATTCAAATTGTTTTAAATATATTTTAATTCAAATTAAAAATGATAGTCAATTTAAAATCTGCAAGAGAAATTAAACCTAAGTTAAATAAAGGGAAAATGATATTAAATAGTGCAAAAATATCATCTTTAAATTCGCGAAATCAATCAAATACAAAATATTCAAAAACAAATAAAATAATAAAATCAAATAGTTCAAAAGAAAAAATAAAAAAAACGAAAAAAGCAATATTAAATAATAATAATAAAAACAATAATAAATCTCATTTAAAAATATTATTAAAAGCAGAAAAAAAAATGATATTAAATTTAAAAAAATATAATGTAACAATAGATTCATATAATAAAAAAATAATTACAGATATAATATATGATGAAAGAAAACATATAGTAAGTGAATTTAAAAATTATTTATTATGGGATGAAAGAAGTGATTTTTTAAAAAGATTTTATTATAAATATGAATCAAAAAATAGATTACCAAAAATAAATCATTATTATGAAAAATATACTTTATTTCCTCCTGTTTATTTTAATTTAGATGATGTTGTAAAAATAATGTTAAAGAATGTAAAAAGAAAAAAAAAATATTTAGAAATGATTGAAGAAAATGAAGATAATATGTATAATAATAATAGTAAAAAAAAAGAAAATAAAGATTTTAATCAAATTATTAATCCAAGTGATATTACTCAAACTATGAGTTTAAAAACTTTTAAAAATAATACTTTAACTAATACTTTAAGTTCTTTAAATGTTAATAATGAAAGTTCTTCTAAAGATTTAGGACAATTAATTAATAAATTTGTTAATGAAAATGATAATGAAATGTCTTATTTTGATGATGAAATATTAAAAAAAGCAAAAAATAATTCTCATGAAATTAATAATAATAATTTAAATAATATTAATAAATCTTTTTTTAATTTAAATGATTCTGAAATAGAAAAAAAAAATTATAGAGTAACAAATGAAAATAATGTAAATTTAGAAAAAAAAATAGATAAAAATAATAAAACAAAACTTCCAATGACAGGTAAAATTTTAGAAATAAAAAAATTAAATTTTCAAAATTTAAATAATAATAATAATGATAATATAGATTTAAAAGAAAATAAAAATATGGATCAATATAAAAAAAATAATAATAGTGATAGACAAAAAATAAGTAATTTTTCAATATCAAATTTAACAAATATAAAAAATTCAAATATAAAAAAAAACATTAAAACTAATTTTCCAAATAATTTACTTTTTACACAAAAGCTTTTATCAACAACAAGAGAATCAAAAAAAAATAATAATAATAATGAAAAATCAAATAAATCAATAGAAAATTTATTAAAAATAATTCAATATCCAAAACAAATAAGTCCAAGAACAAAAACAAATAATAATACTCAAAATAAGGTAATTAAACATAAAAGAAAAACAAATTTAGTTATTCAAACTAATTCTAAAAATACAATTAGTAGTAGAATTAATACTTCACATAATAAAAAAGAAAATAAAAGTAATTCAAATATTGAAAATAATAAACATTCAAAACAAAAAAATATTAATAATAAAATAATGACAACACCTAATTTTATTACTAATAATAATATTACTAGTTCAATTTATAATATTAATTTAAATTTAAATTTGGGTCAAAGTACAAATAAAAAGAATTTAACACATAATTTTAATTCTAATTTAGTAAAACAAAATAAAAATCATAAAAATAAATATAATATAAGAAATATAATTGGTAATTCTTCTATTCCAATATCAAATAATCAAAATTCTCAATTTTCAAATTTATTTAAACCAAAAAATATAAATGTAG
>JAEEGK010009504.1_pt1 | contig 22692 bp, 19 predicted proteins | sample 8958771 | NCBI WGS metagenome assembly JAEEGK01 (sample SAMN16246547, study PRJNA631951) | gut metagenome | biome: gut microbiome; feature: rumen; material: SC-attached | host: Bos | place: Iran: Karaj | collected 2018-10 | reverse complement strand
GTCGGACTGTAGCCGGAAGGGTTCTGCGGAAAATTCAAAAGAAGACGGACGAAACCTGATTCAGCTTCTTTTCTTACCGCTTTCTCAAAACTTTCAATATCAAAACCACCGTTTTTGAACATATTAAAACGATGTATTTCTGAATTGTATCTTGTTTCTACGATAAGAGAATAATTATCCCATGAAGGATTTGCCGCAAGAAGCGGTTCATTAGGTCCAAGGAACAGCTCTGCAATGTTTGCAATTCCTGCCGTAAGACCTGCAACTACTATTGGAGTTGTTATATGTTTACCTTTTAGCGATGGATTTTTTATTTCCAGTTTTTCTTTCCAAATTTTTCTTAATTCAGGATTTCCTGAAGTTGGTGCATAGGCAACCAGTTCCTGTGCAGTGAAGGTTGGAGCGCAGTCCTGAATACAAGGAAGAATAACAGGAGTTCCTTCTATTACAGTTGTTCCAATTGTTGCATTTGCATAGCTTGCCAGCTTTTTAGCTTCTGCGCCTTGTGCTATAATTCCTTTAGGAAAGAATATGCGTCGACCTGCTTCAGAAAGAAGTGAACCTGCAACAACAGGTTCCAGAATAGTGTTTAATTCTTGTGCTAATGGGTTTAACATGATAAAGTACATTATTCAAAATCTTATGAAGTGTCAATATAAAAATGCATATTTATGCATTTTTAGGAGCAAAAATGGAAAAAAATAAGATTATTCAACAGGAATTAGAGGATTCTCGCGTTTTAATTGAGAATTGTCGTAAGGAAGTTGCAAAGCGTCTTGTTGGTCAAAATTCTGTTGTAGACGGCATTTTAACAGCTTTTATTGCAGGCGGCCATGTTCTTCTGGAAGGTATTCCGGGACTGGCAAAAACTCTGGCAGTAAAGGCTTTTTCAGACGTTGCCGGTCTTGATTTTAAGAGAGTTCAGTTTACTCCAGATTTGCTGCCTGCCGATGTTTCAGGAACTCTTGTATACGAAAAATCTTCCGGTCAGTTTACTGTAAGAAAAGGACCGGTTTTTACAAATATCCTGCTTGCAGATGAAATTAACCGTGCACCGGCAAAAGTTCAGTCTGCACTTCTGGAAGCAATGGCAGAAAAACAGGTTACAATAGGAGAAAAGACATATCCGCTTCCAGAGCCATTTTTTGTTCTTGCAACACAAAACCCGATTGAACAGGAAGGAACTTATAATCTTCCGGAAGCCGAACTTGACCGCTTCCTTTTAAAAATAAATGTACCGTATCCAAGTGCAGAAGAAGAATGCCAGATTGTAAAAACCTGCGGAAAAGCAAATGAAATTGCCTTAAACAAGGTATTTACAAGCGAACAGCTTCTGAAGTTACGTTCACTTCTGGATTATATCGTTTGTGACGATAAACTTGTTTCTTACATTGTTTCAATAGTAAATGTTACCCGTCCTTTGAATGAAAAGAAAAACGGTCACATCTCTGTAATTAAAAAATCTCCGGATGAAATTGCCCGCTATATTTCTTACGGCGCATCTCCACGTGCAGGAATTGCATTGCAGCAGTGTGCAAAAGTTCAGGCACTTTTTGCAGGCCGTTCTTTTGTTTTGCCGGAAGACATTAAGGCAGTTGCACCTGCTGTTTTGCGCCACAGGCTTGTTCTTTCTTACGAAGCTGCCGCAGGCGGAGTAACATCCGATGATATTATTGAAAAGATTTTGAATTTCATGCCTCTCCCGTAAGCAAGCAGCTGATATAAAGGAGCGGTTTGAAAAAAAATGAAAAGAGTTTTGCAGGAAAATAAAGAATCTCTTGTAAGACGGGCATCTTTACTTCGTCTTTCCTCAATTTCACTGGCAGAAAATATGCGCAGCGGGTCTTTCCGCTCTTTATACCGCGGCCAGGGAATTGAATTTAACGGAGTTCGTGAATATATTTCCGGCGACGATGTACGTTCTATTGACTGGAACGTTACGGCACGCATGGACCGCCCTTTTGTAAAAACCTTTGAAGAAGAAAGGGAACTTCCTGTTTTTCTTGTTATAGATCAGTCGCTTTCCATGGGTACAACTTCAACCGCTAAAACACGGATGCAGCAGGCGCTGGAAGCCGGCGCACTGCTGGCAATAGCAAGTGAACATAATTCAAGCCCGGTGGGAATTGTTCTGTTTGACGGCGACATAAGATTTTCCTGTGAACCCCAGGCAGGCAAAAATCAGACAATGATGCTTCTTTCTCACCTTGATGAAATTCCTGAAGAAATTGTTCCAGGTTCTGCGTTGCCTCAGGCTTTGCGCGGAGCATCTACATTGCTTCGTAAGCGTTCCTTAGTATTTGTATTTTCAGACTTCAGGTGCGCCGGCTGGGAACAGAACCTCGCCATTCTTGCAAGCAGACATGATGTTGTTGCCGTAAGAATCACAGATCCTCTGGATTCTTCACTTCCAGATGTTGGCAGCGTAAATTTCATTGATACAGAATCAGATTTTCAAATTTCACTGCCAACTTCTTCGCACGAATTTAAATCAGAATGGCGTGAAGATAATAATTTTAGAAAAGAAATGTGGAAAAACTACTGTCTTTCACATGCAGCATATCCTCTGGTAATGTCTACAGACGAAGATCCTCTTGTAGTACTTATGCGCTTTTTTGAAAAAAAGGAGCGTAAAAATTGATTACCGGAAAATTTTCATTTTCATTCAGGACTTTCTCTTTTTATGCAATGATTCTTTTTGCTGCGCTTCTTACAGTTTTTGTGCCAGCTCCTGTTTTTGCACAATTAAGTGATGCACAGACCGTTCAAGTTCTTTCGCCAAAAGAAGTCTTTGTAGGCGATACCGCAGAAATTTCATACACTTTTTACTCACCAATCGCTTTTCCTATGGGAGAATCAGATTCTGTTACTATTGCATTTCCGGAGCAGTTTTTTGAAGGAAGTTCATATACTTTAAAAGGCGGTATTTTACGCCGCATGGGAAATCAATACAGGCTTTCTGTAATGTTTACTCCGTGGAAAGCAGGTTCTCTGGACATTCCGCCTTTCGACCTTTTAACGCTTTTAGCCCCGGACGCTTCCGGATATGAAATTGATTTAGCACCTGTTATAGTTGCTTCTCTTGTTGAAAAAACCGGTAAAAAAACAATACAGCCACCCTATCCGCCGATTTTAATTCCGGGAACAATTTACGTACTCTATTTTTGCGGAATCATCATTCTGATTCTTGTTATTCTTCTTTTCAGAATTCTTCTAAACCTTGATTCTGTTATAAGAAGTTTTTCTGATTTTTCAGCTTTTATAAACCGAACAAAAAATAAATGCCAGGCACTGCGCGCATTAAAAAAAGCATTAAAATCAAGCTCCAGAATGTCTGATTCAGAATTTGCAGAAGCCGTTGAAAAATCCATGCGCAAATATCTTGTACAGCGTTTTGACCAGGCATTTGAATCACTTACAACAAATAAACTTTTACTTCATTTTTATGAATTAACAGGCGACACTCTTTCCGTAGGTCAGTCAATTTCAGTAGAAAATCTTGCAAATATTTTTGTTCGGCTTGACTATATCCGCTTTGCTCAAAATTCACTTGATTCAATGCGGCTGCCGGAAAATCAATACAAAGCGGCTTTTGACACCGGTGAAAAAGAACATACTGTAAAATCTCTTCAGGAAATTATTTCGTTCTTTGAGCGTCCTGAAAAGAAAGAAAACCATAAAAAACGACACGTTCAGGAAAAGGAGGTAAAAAATGCTTAACTTTATGAATCCGTTTGCATTTTTATTTTTACTTTTTATTCCTGTTGTTTATGCCCTTAGAAAAATAGGTCTTTTTGTAAAACCTGCTTTTCCAATAATTCTTTCTGACTGGCAGGGAACAAGTTTCAAATGGAACGGAAAGTTTTTTAAGCTTCTGGCTTTTTTGAAATCCTTTTTAGTGGTCGCAGGCTATATTTTTGTAGTTTTCGCATTTGCCGAGCCGGTTATTCACCATGAAGAACGTGTTTACACTTCCCGCGGAAACGATGTTATGTTTGTTCTGGACGTAAGTCCTTCAATGGCCGCAAAAGATATGGACGGAGGCACAAGATTTGAAGCAGCTAAAAGAGTAATTCACTATCTTGTTTCTCAAAACTCCGGTTCTTCATTCGGACTTGTAGGAATGTCTTCCGAAGCTATTCTTGCAGTTCCTCCAACTACAGACAAGTCAACCTTTATAGAAAGAATGAATGCGCTTTCCATAGGAACATTAGGAGAAGGTTCTGCTATAGGTACAGGACTCAGCATGGCAGTTTATCACCTTTCAACTTCTAAGGCGCCTTCAAAATGTATAATTCTTCTGACAGACGGAGAAAACAATGCCGGTTCGGTTCATCCGGAAACGGCGGCGGAACTTGCCGTTGAATACGGAATAACAATTTATGCCGTAGGTATCGGAACCAGAGGAAATGTCCCGCTTGAATATACAAACCCTGTAACAGGAAAGGTTTCTTCCGGTTTTCTGGATTCCATGTTTGATACAAAGCCATTACAAAAAATAGCGCTTATTACAGGCGGACGTTATTTTAACGGTTCAAATATAAATGAACTTTCAGGGGCATTGAACAGTATTACAAACCATGAACGTGTTGTTCAGTCCTACCAGCTGAAAACGATTGACGATTATTTTTTTGATGAAATGATTATTTTGGCAGCACTCTGTTTTGCTCTTGCATGGATAATCAGCTGCATCCTTCTTAAGGAGTCTTTTGAATGAGTATAGCTTTTGAACATCCGTTTGCATTTTTATTTTTATTTCTGCTTATCCCAATATGGATTCTTTCTATATATAGAACTTCAAAACTTATAAAAGTTTTTCCTGTGGCTTATAAACAGACTGTCTCTGAATCGGTAAGGGCATTGCATGCATTTAAGCGTTCAAGATTTATAAAACTTATCTGCAATTCCCTGACTTTAGTATTTTTGGTTTTTGCATACGCAGGTTTTTCCTGGGGAACAAACCTTGTACCCGTTCAAAAAAACAGCCATTCTGTAAGCCTTGTTTTTGATATTTCGTACAGTATGCTTACAGATGACGCTCCCGGCGGCTTAACAAGACTGGAAGCCGCTTCCAGCTATGCAAAAAAACTGCTTGATCGCCTGGACGGCGTGTCTTTTTCTGTAGTTCTTGCAAAAGGCGACGGTGTAATCCTTATCCCGCAGACAGAAGACATGCAGACAATTTTTATGGCACTGGAAAACCTTTCGCCAAAAATGATGACTTCAGCCGGTTCTAGCCTTGGCAAAGGCATACGCTCTGCAATACACACTTTTGCTGATAATGTTTCGCAGTTCCGTAACATCCTTGTTTTTACCGATGGAGATGAAACAGACGGACTTCTTTCTTCAGCTATGACCGATGCATTAAAGCTAAGCATACCGGTAACTCTGATAGGTTTTGGCTCAGAGCGCGAAAGCGAAATCCTTGCAGGAGACGGAAAAACCACCGTGCGGACAGCCCTGCGCTCTGCAAATTTAAGGGAAAATGTTCTTGTTGCATTAAAAAAATCCGGAATTGGTAACATGAGTGAACGTTCCGCATTTGCACAGTATGTTGACGCTTCAGAAGCAGGATCTGCCGTAAAAATTCTTCGTTCAATAAAAAAAGAAAATTATAATGAAAATAATTCTACTACAGCCGGTTCAGCAGCAGCTTCTGCAAATTCACCATCTTCTTCTGCCAATACCGCAGCACTTCCTTTAACATCCACAGTTGAACTTGAAATTCAGCGTGTATACAGACATGGAATTTTTCTTGCATTTGCACTGATTTTTATGCTGACCGGAATAATTGCCAGCGAATGCAATGTCCGTAATTTCCGCAATAAAATAAAAAAAGCAAAACTTGCAGCTTCTGTTTTACTTCTTTTTTCTTCCGTATTTTTTACTTCATGCAATCAGAATGTAAAAAACGGCAAGAGAATTTTGCAAAGCTCATGGGCATGGCGCCAGCAAAACTATAGAAAAGCTACAGTAGGATTTTTTGAAGTTCTGGAAGATAATAATTTAGAAAACCCGCTGCCGCTTCAATATGCGCTTTATGGGCTTGGCACAACATATATGATGCAAAAAGAAGACGATTCTGCCGTTATGCGCTTTAATCAGATTTCAAAAGATGCACCTTCCGAACTAAGGTTTGCTTCCCTTTATAACTTAGGCATAATTGCATTCCGTAAAGGAAATTATGATAAGGCTGGAGAATATTTTCATCAGGCATTGCTTATAAAGCCCTCTGACATGAACGCAAAGCTTAATCTTGAACTTTGCTACCGCCAGCAGGAAGAAAAACCTGTAGGAACATCAGAACAAAGTGCTAATTCAATCCAGCAGTCTTCAGAACAGGCTTCTTCAGTTTCAGATGCTGTTTTCAGCCAGATTAAGGAGAATGAAGAAAATAAATGGAAATCTCAAGGTTCACAGTCTGACGAAAGTTCTGCACTGGACTATTAAAAGGACAGTAAAAACGGTATACAAAAAGAAACTTGGCATAGATTTTCCATTATTCAGGTTTATTAAGGTGAATTGACTATGATTTTTATAAAAAACATAAAAAACGCAAAATACACTGAATCCAGATTACTTAAAACAGGTATGCGTTTTTTTATTCTGCCAGTTGTATTTTTATTATCTTTTACCCAGGCTGCTTTTGCTGAAAAAATAACCAGAAAGCAGCTGAAAGCCATGGAACTTTCGCCGTCTTCACAGACAATTTTTGTTCAGCAGGATTTATCTTTTGTACTTACACTGCCAGGTGTTTCGCCTGAAAACGTTCAGGTTTCTCTTGCAAAACTGCCGGAAAACGTTCAGTTTCTTTTTTCAAGACGGTCAGATTTTATAGATCAGGACAGAGATACAGGAACAAGAATTGAATTCTGGTTTAGTTTTCTAAAATCAGGAGAAATAACAATTCCACCGTTAAATGTAACGATAAGCGGTTACCGCTATTCAATTCCTTTTGAAACAGTTAATGTTACAGAAAATCCTGAAACGGTTGCGCCAAAAATGACAATAGAATTTACACGCGGTGCAGAGCCTGAAAAAGACGGAAGTTACACTGTTATTGCAGGACAAAGCGTTTTCTTTACGGTTAATCTGAAATATATCCTGCAAATAGCGAAATTTGACTGGGATTTGCAGAAAAATTCTATTTTTAAGGAAATAAAACGCTATGCAATCACCGAAGGAAAACCCCGCGGCCGCGAATTTTTTAACGATGAAGTTCCTGTTGCAACTTTTGAATGGCGGCCGCTCATTCCCGGTGAATGGACATTGCCGGAAATTAAAATAATTGCAGCCCGCTACAATGGTTCACGTGTTGAAGTAGAAATGCCGCATGTCAGAATAAATGTAATCGCTTCTGAAACAGACGAAAAAAACAGCACATCCGCCGTTGAATCAGGCAACACAAATAATGATGAAAACGATGACGTTTTTGCCTATGCCTTTACCGAAGATTTTAACGAAGTTGAGCCCGATGTAAACAAGAGTTTAAATAAAGAACAGTGTAAAGTTCTTGCAGACTTGCGTTCACAGGAAAGGCATTCTTTACCGTTCAGCAAAAAACGGACAGAACGTTTTGCCTATGAAAAATCATTCGGAATTTCTGTAGATACTCCAGAACCAAGCCTTGTTTTATTTTATATTTGCATCTGCGCCGGGATTGTTTTTGCCGTATTAACAGTTTTGTTGATTTTTTTCAAAAAAAAGCTTTTTATTTTGTTCCTTTCTTTACTTTGTGTGGTTATTTTATTGTGCATAGCAAGTTCTTCAAAACTTAATTCATCGTATGGGATTTTTACCGGCGGCGGCTTAAGTCCAATCCCGGAAGAATCTGCCCTTGTTCCTCAGAAGGAAAATGGCGGAGTTCGCGTAAGGATTCTTGAAAAAACTTCTAAGTGGTCTTACGTAGTTTTTAACAATACTGGTGGCTGGGTTTTGAATGACAGTATTTTTTTAATAAAATAATTGTGCATTGCATAAAATGAATGTTCTCTGGCACAGATAAATTTTAAGCAGATAAACAGGTGAAAAATGGATTTTGGGGATATTTTAGCTCAATGGGATAATTTACAAAAAAGTGAAAAATCTCAAAAATTGCAGAAAAACCATCCGTCGCGAAAATCCCAGACACTACATGATGTGTACGAAAAAAAAATGAAGGCAGATTCTGAAAAATCTGCAAATCCAATGGATATCTGGATGCGCCGCTACGGAGTTATTGACAAAGACGCCGCCGCCGAAGAATATGAATATCGTTCTAAAATTGAATCCAGGGAATATCTTCGTAAGATGCGCCCTGAAGAAGTAATAGATTTACATGGAATGACAAAAGACGAAGCCTGGCAAAGGCTTAATGGCTTTGTTACAGAATGTAAGAGACGTGGACTGCACAAAATACTTATAATCCACGGAAAAGGAAATCATTCCCATGGAACAGACCCTGTTCTTGGCGAAATGGTTCGTTCTTTTATAGAATGTGACAAACGCCTCGGTTCATCAGGACATCCTGACAGAAACCATGGCGGCAGCGGGGCTACATGGGTTATTATACGCCAGTAAATAAAGAACAGCTGTAACAACCAAAACACCTGACAGGTTTACTAAAAATAATTACGAGGAACAGATGGCAGATTTATATGCAGAATTAGGCGTTTCAAAAGACGCTACAGCAGACGAAATAAAAAAAGCATACCGCAAACTTGCTTTTCAGTACCACCCGGACAGAAATCCTGATAATCCGGCGGCGGAAGAAAAGTTTAAAAAAGTTAATGAAGCATATTCTGTTCTTGGCGATGAAGAAAAACGCCGCCAATATGACTTATACGGTTCTTCGGCAGAGTCTTCATATACTTACACAAACCCATTTGCAAGTCAGAATCCGTTTGCAGGCGGAAACTATGGAAATGCAAGTCAGTTTGAAGATGCTGATGCGTTCTGGGATTGGTTTACAAATCAGAATTACGGACAACAGAATTATAACCGTCAAAATTACAGGCACTATTATTACTGGGGAAATTCTTCGCAGAATACAGGAAACAGAAACGCAGATTATTCTAATCTTACAAAATCTGAAGCCGCAGTTATGTTCATAACACGTGTATTCTTTGCATTCCTTGCGCTCTGCTTCTTCCCATATTCGTTCAGATTTTTGTGGTTCTTCCCGATAGGACTTCTCATGCCTGTTCTATGCATTTACGCAATCGCAAACAATCTAAAATCTGCTATCGTTGCTTTGAGAATTCTTGTAAAAAAGGATAAAAAATAAAGATTATATTTTGCAGAAAACGAAGATTCTAACGCTGACGGAAAATGATTCTTCCGCGGTTAAGGTCGTACGGTGAAAGTGCAACTTTTACACTGTCTCCTGGAACAATTCTTATATAATGTTTTCTCATTTTTCCTGACAGATGAGCCATAATTACATGACCATTCTGCAGTTCAACACGGAACATAGTATTTGGCAAGGCTTCTTTTACAACGCCTTCAACTTCAATAGCTTCCTCTTTAGCCACAATTCCTCCGAAAAAAACTGAAAATAACGGTAGATTTAAGTTGCCGTTTCAGATAAATACGTGTATATTTATTAAGTATCTACAAAAGTAACATCTATGTCAACACGGAGTTAAAAATGAACGAAAAAGTAATTGCAGAGATGAAACAGTTATTAATCGAACAGAAAAATAAAATGCTTGAAGCGCTGGCAGAAAAAAATGCAGACTTTAAGAAACTTGTTAATACTTCGGAATCCGGTGATGTTGTTGATATTGCTTCTGATGCAGTAGACCGCACATTGCTTGATTCTCTTAGCGCTCAGGATTCTGAACGTCTCCAGATGATTGATAACGCACTTGACCGCATTCAGCGCGGAACTTACGGTATTTGTCTGCTTTGTCATAAAGAAATTCCAGAAGAACGCATGCGCGCACTGCCTTATGCATGTCTGTGTATTTCATGCCAGACAAAAGAAGAATTGCAGAACCGCTAAAAACAATCACTAAAGTTTCTGGCTTACGGCTTGTCCCTGTGCATTTATATACATGACTTCCGTATAGCCGGCTTTTCGTGCAGCAGCCTCTGCCCTGTCAAAATCAGAAATAATTGTCGGAGCAGAGTGCGAATCCGATGAAAAAGTTACAGGAACACCTTTTTCTTTCAAAATAGACAAAAATTGCGCTGACGGATACACGTCATTCATCGCTCCACGAGAAATTGCTCCCGTATTTATTTCTACAATAACACCTGCTTTTGCAGCAGCTTTAGCAGTTGCAGCAATTTCTTTTTTATACCATGAATCATTTTCACTAAAGAAATTCAGATTTCCATTTCTTTTACGAACTAAATCCGGATGTGCCAGTATTGCAAAATTTCCTGAAGCAAGCATTTCCCTCTGGCGTGCAAAATACTCACAAACAACTTCTTTCCCGTTGCTCTTAAAGATTTTCTCTATTCCATCTTTTACATTTTCAGCAGAATCATCTACTGCAAAAATTCCGTTTTTTCCACCTACAAAATGAACAGCTCCAATAAGATAATCAGGAGCCATCTGCGCATATGCATCCATTCGCGGGCATGTAACTTCAGGTATATAGTCTGCTTCAAAACCTAAAAGAATATCCATCTTTCCTTCATATTCTTTTTTTAAACGGTTTATTTCTGCGCAATATTCAGTGATTTTTTCAAGCGGAATATGCCATGGGGAAGTAAACGGATACATGCAGTGGCTTGAAAAACCCAGAACTGAAACACCTTTTTCAAAGGCACTTGCCGCAATTACTTCAGGAGTATCTTTCCCATCACAAAAAACAGAATGTGTATGATAATTTGTAATAAGTCTGCCCATGATTATTTATCCTCCGGGATAAGCTCAGCAGGCATTATACAGAAATCCTGCCATTTTAAAAGTATTTCGCGGATTTTAGAACTTTTGAAAGGTTTTATCAGGGTATCATTAAATCCGTGTTTTTCGTATTCATCAACAGTCGAAAAATCATTATTTGCCGTACAGGCAATTATTATTCCCCGGTATCCAAGCGAACGAATTTCATCTGTTGCCTGTATTCCGTCTTTTACCGGCATTTGAATGTCCATAAAAATCATATCAATGTCAGAATTAGTTTTATAAATTTTTACAGCTTCATTTCCGTCAACAGCTTCCGTTACCTTAGCACCTAATTTATTAAGAAATGCAACAATAAGTTTTCTGTTTACAGGATGGTCTTCTGCAACAAGAATAGAAAGCCCGTGAACTACAGCCTGTTCACTTGCTGCAGCACTTTGATTTTCTTTTGCTGTACCAGCCTTTTCTGCATCAGACACCGAAGTATTTTCAACTGAACGACTTCCGTTATGGATTTCTTCACTTTCAGCAGTTTTACTAAGAGCTATTTTTAAGGTTTCAAATAATTTCTGCTGCTTTACAGGTTTATAAAGATATCCTTCAAACCAGTTTAAAAGCTTCATCTTAGCTTCGGCACCCATCTGCCCTTCCGGTACACAAAGATACAGTTTTGAATTCTTACAAAGCCCTTTTTGCTTTATTTCAGAAGCAAGATGCCAGCCGTCAATTTCGCCCATGAGCATGTTTATAAAAACAATAGAATACATTTTGCCATGAGCTTCATCGTTTTCCAATAATTCCAGAGCTTCTTTAGAAGAATTAACACAGGTGATGTTTTTTAACCCGCATTTTTGAATTTTATATACAAGGCTTTTGGCAGTACATTCATTATTTTCTATAACAAGAACAGCTTCTCCTGTATCGTGCAGCACAGAAGTCTTTCCATTTTCAGGAGATTCGGGCACCTTCAGTGGAATTGTAAACCAGAATATAGAACCGCCAGAAGGATTAGTTTTTATGCCAATCTTTCCATGCATAAGTTCTGCAAGACTTTTACAAATTGTTAAACCAAGCCCTGTTCCGCCGTATTTTCTGGAAATTGAAGCATCTCCCTGATAAAACGAATTAAAAACTTTTTTTTCATTTTCTTCTGAAATACCGATGCCTGTATCTATTACTTCAAAATAAAGTTTTTTTTCTTGAGCATCAGGATTTTTAATCCCAGAATAATTTTCTGTTCCCGTATTTTTTTCTGCTTCGGCCAGATTTGCAGCGGCGGCAAGATTTTCAGGCTCTGCAAGAGAAAGCCTGCATCGTATGTAACCCCTGGATGTAAATTTAACCGCATTTTTTAAAAGATTAAGCAGAATCTGCTGAACACGAGTAGGGTCTCCAATAACAAACTGCGGAACATTCTGCTCAATGTCTGTAATAACATCAAGGCCTTTGTTAAAAGCTTCTATACAGATTAAATCCGTTACCTGCTCAACAAGATTATGAAGATTATAACTGATGCTTTCCAGCTTGAACTGATTAGTTTGAATTTTTGAAAAATCCAGTACATTATTTGCCAGCGACAAAAGAACATCTGCACTAAACTGAATCTGCCTGATATATTCAGTCTGTTCATTATTTACAGAAGTATCAGACAAAAGTTCCAGTGCACCTATTATGGTCTGGATTGGAGTTCTGATTTCATGCAGAGTATTTGCAAGAATATTGTTAAGAAAAAACTGCTGGTTATGATTTTCCATTTAAAACATCTATAACTTTTTTTGCAATTACTTCCGGAGTCTGAGGTTTAGGAATAAAAGTTTTTGCCCCAAGCTGAATAACCTGAATAAGAACATTCTGCTGTACCGGCTGAGAATAAATTACAACAGGGATTGTAACTTTTGTTTTTTTAAGAAACTGCAATACGGCAAGTCCAGAAATTCCACGGACAAACAAATCCAGAATAATCAAATCGTACTTGGTCTTTGCAAGAGATGCCAAAAAATCTGCACTGTTTGCAAACAAAGAAGTATTTGCGCCAACCGACGACAAAGCATCTTTTAAAAGATTGCGGGTATTCAAATCTCCATCTACAACAGCAACATTGATTACATTACCGTTTTCCCCTTCTGCGGTCGAGCCTGTATCAGCAGAAAACCGCATTTCTACACTACCCTGCAAAACGTTTTTGTCTGCAGCAAGAATTTTATCTGTAATTAAATCAGAAGTATTTTCCGCAGATGAAGAATCAACAAGAGAGCCCAAAACCTTTGAAAGATTCGTTACTACTTCAAGTCCCTTGTACTGTGGATGCCCTGCAATGAGTTCTTTTACAATCGGATCCAGAGAAAGGATTTTTATGTTTTTTCGCTCAATGCTTTTATTTGCTACAATACTGTCAAACAAGGATTCAAGATTCGTAGCATCAACAAAAGTAAGTTCCAGATTGGTAAGCATTACAACTATCTTAGGATTCAAAAGATTATTTGCATCTACCAGCTCCGAAATTTTGTAACGCAGTAAGGCAAGCTTTTCATAGTTAAGCCCTCTGGCAATTTCTACAAAGATAATATTATTGTTAAGGTGAACATCAAGAATACAAGGAGTAGGATCAAGATAGATTGGTTCTTTAAGAATATTTCCAATTGTTTCAAAAAAAACATCAAATTTTATAGGTGCCGTAAAATATTTTACAACTCCATAGCGTAAAAGTTCAGCAAGCTTTTCCTTTTCAATTTTAGGACCTATAAGAATAATCGGAATTGATTTTGCGTTCGGATCAGACTGTTTTTTAAAAAGAAAATCCGTTAATTCAGAAACTGAATTTTCTACGTCAATAATAACAAGATTAGGCAGAACAGAAAGAAGTTTTATAAAAGCATCACGTTCACCTTGAGCTGAAATTACTTTTATTGTTTCCTTTGCGAGCTTTTCTGTAAGAAATTCATTATATACAGGCGAGCCATCAATTAATAAAACTTGTTTCATATACTATATATAGTATACTTAAATTTGTTATTTTACAATGATAATATTCGTTAATTGCCAGGTAAAAATTGGAGGTTTTTATGAAGGAAGTTGTTGTTTTTTTAGCTCCGGGATTTGAAGAAGTAGAAGCTGTAACTCCTATTGACTATCTGCGCCGTTCAGGCTGCAGGGTAATTACAGCTTCTACGGATACAAACCGCTCAAGCACAGTTAAAGGTTCCCATGGAATTGAAATTTCATGCGATATTGCTTTGCAAGACCTTTTAGCCCAAAATCCCGATTTTCTGCCGGATGCCGTTTTTGCACCGGGCGGAATGCCGGGAGCGGCAAATATTGCAGCGGACAAGAATGCCGGTGCACTTATAAAAAAAGTTTTTGACAACGGTGGAATTGTAGCCGCTATATGTGCCGCTCCCGTTGTGGTTCTTGCCAAAACCGGCGTTCTCGCAGGTAAAAATTATACATGTTATCCAGGTATGGAAGAAGAAGTTCAAAACTACTGCGGCTCAACATATCCCGCGGCAATGGAAAAAAGCCGGCATGTTTCAGGCATTCCGTTCGTAAAAGACGGCAATGTTCTTACAGGCGCCGGTCCTGGCTGTGCAGAACAGTTTGCGCTCGAATTTGTAACCATGCTGTGCGGCAAACAGGAAGCAGATGTTTTACGCAGCAGAATTGTTGCCCGCTAGGCATCAATTTCATTTGCAATGACTGTTTTGTGCTATTTTTTGCTTTTTTTAGGTATAGATTTTTCAACCGTTCTGTTATATATTGTATACAACAGTAAATACAGGCAGGTGTATAATGTGCATCTGTCTGTGCGTATACGAGGTAAAACATGGTTGATGTACGTTATTCTACAGGAAAAGAACCGTTTTCAAGAATGAACACAGAGGAAATGCGCAAAGAATTCTTGATTACAGATATTTTCCGCGCAGATGACATAAGCTGCGTTTATAGTCATATTGACAGAATTGTTGTTATGGGTGCAATGCCAGTTTCAGCAAAGGTTGATTTGCAGAAAAATATTGATCCGATGAAAGATTTTGGAGTTGATTATCTTTTGCAGCGCCGCGAACTTGGCATTATAAATATCGGTGGAGATGGAAAGGTTATTGCTGACGGCAAAACTTATGACATCATTCATTTTGACGGACTTTACATTGGTGCCGGCACAAAGAGCGTTCAGTTTACTTCTGACGATCCGAAAAATCCTGCAAAGTTTTACATGACAAGTGCTCCGGCTCATTGTACATATCCTACAAAGCACATAAAATTTGCTGAATCAAAGCATGTTCCTGCCGGAAAAGCAGAAGATTCAAACCTGCGCACAATCAATCAGTACATTCACCCGGATGTTCTTGATACATGCCAGCTTTCTATGGGCTTAACACACCTTGAACCGGGTTCCGTATGGAACACAATGCCGGCTCATACACATGAGCGCCGCATGGAAGTTTACTTCTATTTTGATATTCCGGAAGATCAGGTTGTATTCCATTTTATGGGTGAACCAACAGAAACCCGCCACATCGTCATGCACAATGACGAAGCTGTAATCAACCCTTCATGGTCAATTCACAGCGGAGCCGGAACAACAAACTACACATTCATCTGGGCAATGTGTGGAGAAAACAGAACTTATACAGATCAGGACTGGATTAAGACTCCTGATTTAAGATAGACGAAAACAATAGTCGATTGGAGGAAAATTATGATCGATTTGAACAGTTTTAGCCTTAAAGGCAAGGTAGCATTCATTACAGGTGCTTCTTATGGTATTGGTTATGCAATTGCTTCTGCTTATGCAAAATGCGGTGCAACAATTGTTTTTAACGACATCAATCAGGAATTAGTTGATAAAGGTCTTGCTTCTTACAAAGCAGACGGAATTGAAGCTCACGGTTATGTTTGCGATGTTACAAATGAAGACATGGTAAACGAAACTGTAAAGAAGATCGAAAAAGACGTTGGCGTTATTGACATTCTTGTAAACAACGCAGGAATCATCAAACGCATTCCTATGTGTGAAATGTCTGCCGCAGATTTCCGCAAGGTTATCGACGTAGACTTGAACGCTCCGTTCATTGTTTCAAAGGCTGTAATTCCTTCAATGATTAAAAAAGGACACGGAAAGATTATCAACATCTGTTCAATGATGTCTGAACTTGGACGTGAAACAGTTTCTGCTTATGCAGCTGCAAAGGGCGGTCTTAAAATGCTTACCCGCAACATCTGTTCTGAATACGGTGAACACAATATTCAGTGTAACGGTATTGGACCTGGATATATTGCAACACCACAGACAGCTCCATTACGCGAACGCCAGCCAGACGGTTCACGCCATCCGTTCGACCAGTTCATCGTTGCAAAAACACCTGCTGCACGCTGGGGCCAGACAGAAGACCTTCAGGGACCTGCAGTATTCTTAGCATCAGATGCTTCTAACTTTGTAAACGGACACATCCTTTACGTTGACGGCGGTATTCTGGCTTATATCGGAAAACAGCCAAGCTAAGGTTTCCTTTAGATAAATAAAAACGCCTTCCGTTTTATTAGCGGAAGGCGTTTTTTCGTATTAGTGAAATTTTGTAAACTATGGGCGAACGATAATATCTTTAAGTTCAGGATGTTTTTCCAGATCGCCGACAAGACCTGCTTCGCGGGCTTTGTTTACGTATTTTGGATCCTGGAAACTGTATGTAAAGTTTGTATGAACATCGTATGTACCTTTCATAAGGGCATAAGCATCTTCTGTCATAACAAGCTCTTCATCAGTTGGAATTACAAAAATCTTAACCTTTGAATCATCTGCGCTGATTAAAGTTTCTGCATTTCCAGTGTTTGAAATTTCATTCTTTCTTGCATCCATTTTAATACCGAACATTTCAAGTCCTTCAGTTGCAAGACCGCGGATTGTAGCAGAATGTTCACCAACACCAGCTGTGAATACAATTGCATCAACTTTGCCAAGAGCAGCAGAATAAGCACCAATGTACTTTTTAATTCTGTAGCCTTCCATTTCCATACCGAGCTTTGCTTTTTCATCACCGGCTTTTGCAGCTTCTTCAACATCGCGGCGGTCTGTATATTTACCTGTAATTCCAAGCAAACCACATTTCTTGTTAAGAGCTGTATCCATTTCCTGTGCGCTCATTCCTGTTTTGCGCATGATGTAGAATGGAAGTGCTGCATCAACATCGCCTGAACGTGTACCCATTACAAGACCTTCAAGAGGAGTAATACCCATTGAAGTATCAAAACATTTGCCGTTTTTAACAGCACAAACAGAAGCACCGTTACCGATGTGGCAGATAATTACGTTTGTATCAGCAGGTTTTTTGCCGAGCAATACAGAAGCTCTCTTTGCTGTGTAAAGGAAAGAAGTTCCATGGAAACCATAGCGGCGTGCTGCATATTTTTCGTACCATTCGTGCGGAATTGCATACATGAATGATGTTGCAGGCATTGTCTGATGCCATGCTGTATCCATTACTGCACAGTGTGGAACGTTCGGAAGAACTTTCTGAGCAGCTTCAATACCCATAATATTTGCAGGATTGTGAAGCGGGCCTAAATCCTGTACTGAGCGGAATGTTTCAAGAACTTCAGGATTGATGATTACTGATTTTGTAAATTTATCGCCGCCATGAAGTACGCGGTGACCAACAGCTCCAATAACGCTCATATCTTTGATAACGCCAACTTTTGGATCTGTAATTTCCTTGATGATAAGTTCAATAGCTTCTTTGTGTGTAGGACAAGGACTTTCTACTACAGTCTTGTTTTTTCCTACCTTGTGTGTAATAACTGAACCAGGCTGAGTAACGCGTTCAACTACGCCATTTGCAAGAACTTCCTTGTTGTCCCAGTCATAAACCTGGTATTTTGCAGAAGAGCTTCCGCAGTTTAATGTAAGAATAACCATCTTTTTCCCCTAAAAAAATTGAAAAGATTTTTCGGCAGATGCAAAACAAGTACCACAAACCTTAGCACAATATTATTTTTTTGCAATGCCACAATATCCTTAAATTATATTGCGATTAGCGTTTTTTTGGAAGAGATAAAATATTAAAAAAACAACCGCATTAGAACCAAATATTTCAATAATTTTGGGCACGGAAACAAAAGCCAGTAACGCATGCCACAAGAGAACCGGTAAATCATACTGTCTGCGACAAGTTATGCTGTCTGTAGAATTTGCTAAAACCTTACAAGGTTTTCAAATTTTGACTGTTTTTCTTTAAAATAAATGTACTTGAACGGATGAACATCCAGACTGTTTTGAAACCAGCCTCCAATACTTTGCAAATCTATGGCATTAAGGCTTACCGGATGTGAAATCGGAATAATCATTCCGTCATCAAGCAGAATCTGTTCTGCTTTTGCAAGTAACTTTAAGTGATTTTCTGTTTCGTCAGCCGAAGCTTCATCAAGCAAAGAATCAAATTCCGGGTTTGAATACTTTGAAACATTCAGCGTAGAATTACTTCTGAACAATTCCAGAAATGCCAGCGGGTCAGAAAAATCACCAATCCAGGTATATGTAAATAAATCTGCATCCCAGGACGGAATTGCACCAAGATATTCGTAGGAAGGCTTTGATTCCGTTTTAAGAGCAACACCGAGCGGCTCCCATGCTTTTCGTAAAATTTCTGCAATCTGCTCTGAATAAGAATTATCTATTACGCCAAAAACAAGTTCAAGCGGTTTATCCTGCAAATTGCCTGATAATCCGTGCAAATCAGCCGCACCGTTATTTTGGTTTGCTTTAGAATCTTCTGCCTTTTCTGCAAATCCGGCATTTTTTTCTGCTTCTTTTATAAGTTCCAAAGCTTCTTCTGCATCAGTATCCGTTTCTTTAAAACCTGTAACTGCAGGATATCCGTACAACGGATAGATAAAATTTTCTGCTTTTATAAGATAATTTTTGCGCAATTCTTCCCATGGAACTGCGGTTAACAAAGCCATGCGGAATTCCGGCTTATTCCAGGGAAAGTGAGAACTTTTAAAAAACAGATACTGCGTTCCAAATTCTGCCGTAACATGAACAGAGTTTTTAACAAGAACTTTTTCAATTTCTACAGAATTACAAACCCAATCTGCATTGCCGGCATTAAATAAATATGTATTGTCCTGTGCATCATCTGAAAAAAGAATTGTAATCTGAGGAAGATGAACATTTTCTGCATCCCAGTAAAAAGGATTCTTTTTAAGAACAAGTGGCTTTTCAATGGAATTTCCATATATTTCATCTGATTCGTTAATATCGCTGTCTGTATCAGCAGGTGCATTATTTTCAGTTTCAACTGATTCAAATTCAGAATCTTCTGCTGCAATATAAAACGGCCCGCTTGCTGCGCTATGGTCTGAATCAATTACAGAAAAAGCATGATGACATAATATCCGGTTAAAGTGACTTGCAGGAGCATCCAGCTGAACTATAAGAGTCCGCTCATCTTTTGCAATAATTCCAACATCTTCGGCCTTTCCCTTTCCTGTTCTAAAAGCTTCTGCACCAGAAATAATATCGAACAGAGAAGCATAAAGAGCTTCTTTATTTGCCAGAAGAGAAATCCAGGAATCTTTTACGGTTTGTGCTGTAATTTTGTTGCCGTTGCTGAATTTTGCATTTTCGCGCAATGTAAAAGTCCAGCGGCGTTTATTTCGTGAAATTTTATAAGATTCGGCAATAGCCGGGACTGGTGCTAAAGTTGATGGCTCATAAGAAAAAAGGCCTTCATAAATATTTCCAAGAATCTGGGCTTCACTTGTATATGTTGAAGTATGGGGATTTAAATTAAGGTTATGTGCATTCTGAACAATAGTAAAATTATGCTGAATGTCTTTATTTACTTCTGTCTTTTCCTGTGCTGTCAGAGTGAATGTACCCAGACTAAAAAAGCACAAAACAGACAGAAGCAGTAAAAAGTTTTTTTTATTCGTCATTAGAAATTCCAAGCTTTTTAAGTTGTTCTTCTTCTTCAATTACAGACATGTATTCTACACGACGTTGATTAACTTTTACAATCTGATTTTTTAAAGTTGTCAAATCCATTTTAATTCCCTTAACCTTGGAATTTGCTTCACCATGAACAGCAGATTTAAAAAAGTCATCAAGACCTGTAAGTTCAAGTAACATTTTCTGGCAGCTTCCAAGATTCTTATTAAGGAAATCTATAATATTTTCTACACTTTCGCCTTCAAGTTTTTTGTAAACAGGAGAAGCCTTTGTTGAAAGAGCTCCATAATATCGTGCCATCTGAATAAGACTTCTAATGAAAACAACATATTTTATCGTTTCTTTCTTTTCCGTTTTCTGAACCGGATCTGTAATATAAATCTGATATTCAACTTCCGGCTCTGCAAGGTTAAATGCCTTACGAAGAATCCGCATGAATTTTTCCCAGCCGGTATTTGCCTGATTTTCAAGAATTTCGTGATTTTCTTTAACTTTTTCGCCTATCTGCACAAGAGTCGGAGAAATTGAACCGAATAGCTGAATTGCTTCCATAAGTATTTCTTTGGAATCAACTTTTTCAACTTTCTTTTTTGTAACAGTCTGACCAATCTGAAGTTTTGCAAGAAGAGCAGCCTGTTTTGCTTCGCAGCCAGGTCCCTGATTTTCCTGAACAATTTCTTCTATAAGCTGTGTATAAAAAGGAGTTTTACCCATTACAGCAGGATAAATCTTTTTTATAAGTGCCATTTCTTTTTCAGGCGATTCCAGTGCTTCCTGAAGATTAAAACCCGGATGATCAAATACATTTTTTCTGACAGTTACTTTATAAACTTCATGCTGAAATTCAGATAAGTCTTTTAAAGCCTGATTTATAGAAGTTAAAAGCTGAGAGCATTTGGAAATACTGCTGTTCATTGTGTTTGCAGAAAGCTGATCCAGTTCCTGTCTAAGCTGAATTACAATTTCTGCAAGAACGCGGGTATTTGGTGAAGTTGAATTAAGCGAAAGATTATTCCAGGCAAAAGCATTATTTAAAGCAACAAGATTTTTAATCCTGTCTAAATTCATGTATGAAATTGAAAAATTAAAGTAAGAACACAAAAAATCCAGCATGCTTTCGTAATCAGAAAAGCGGGTTCCAAACACAATTGCTTTTTCATTTTCATTAAAATATGAATTATCAGGTGCTACAATTTCTGAAAACTTTTTATCCAGTTTGTAGGGGTCTTTTGCGATTTTTGACTTTTGAATAAACAAATCGTAAATACTTTTTACACAGGAATGCACAATTCTGTAATTAGAAAGAATTTCCTGTAACTTTTTTGTATCGTACCATTCTGTTTTTGCTTCTACAGCGGCATAAAGCTGCTGTACAAATTCTTTTGGATCGTTTGCTGGCATATATTATATTATCGGTCAAATTTATAAAAAAACACATAGTTTTGTATAGGTTTTCACTTTTACCGGGTATTTTCTGTAAAAAAAAAATTGTAAATTTAACGCAAAGCAAGCATGAAAACAAAGCGCGGTTTCAAAACCTGTTAGCCGCTTACAGGTTTTGAAACCGCACAACGTATTGCCGGATTATTACTTGCGTGGTTAAGAATTATGAATTACCATATTATGTGTTTCTTTTTTTTTATAAAACTAGGAGGCTATATGAAAAAAATTAACTCTCCACTGATTTCAGCTGTAGCAGGAATTGCAATGCTGATTTCTCTGGCATCTTGTTCTTCTGGAGGGGGCAAGTACACAGCTGGAACTTACACTGGTTCAGCTAAAGGCCGTAATGGCGATGTTGAAGTTGCGGTAACGTTAACTTCAAGCAAAATCAAATCTGTTGCTGTTACAAAGCACGAAGAAACTCCAGGAATCTCTGATGGAGCCATCAAAGAAATTCCTGCTGCAATTGTAAAAGCTCAGAATGCAAATGTTGATACTCTTTCTGGTGCAACAATTACATCAAAAGCTATTATCGAAGCAGCAAAATCTGCTTTGGCAAAAGGCGGTGCTTCTGATACAGGAGCTGCTGCAAAGAAGCCACGCAAGAACGTAGCTGTTACATACAAAGCAGGAACATATGAAGGAACTGCTCAGGGTATGAACGGTCCTGTAACTCTTGAAGTTACATTCAGTGATAAAGCAATTACTGACATTAAGGTAAAAGCTTCTAAAGAAACTGGACACGTTGGTGATCCTGCATTCGACATCATGTTCAAGGATGCAATCGCTGCAAACGGTTCAGGTGTTGATATCGTTTCTGGTGCAACATTCACTTCTCTTGCTGTTCGCAATGCATTGAACGAAGCTGCTACAAAAGCAGGCGTTTCAAAAATTGAAGAATTCAAGAAAAACACAATCGTACACGCTGCACAGGCTCCAATCGAAGGAACTTATGATGTAGTAGTAGTAGGTGGTGGTGGTGCTGGTATTGCTGCTGCAGCTCAGGCTGCACAGAACGGCGATACAGTTCTTCTTATCGAAAAGAACGCAGAAATTGGTGGTAACACACTTGTTTCTGGCGGTCAGTATCAGTCTGTAATGCCATATCTTTGCTGGGAAAAAGCAAGACCAAATGCAACAACAGGTACATACAACGGCAAAGAATTCAAGAAAGTTAAGATGGCTAACGGTAACATTTCTGTTCTTAAAACAATCCTCAACTGGAGCGAAAAACCATTTGACGGAACAGGTGCACAGGAATGGTTCGAAGCTGGTGATATTGAAAGACTTTCTACACACGGTGTACATCAGGAATACCTACCAGTTCTCCGCGAACTTAAGAAAGAAATTAAAGATTACCTTGCTTGGGCACAGCCACAGTTGAACAAAGGTATCAACGAATCTATGCTCACATTGTTCTCTACAGTTAACCTCCATATCTTCCAGACATACTATGGTGGACTTCGTC
>JAEEGK010009502.1_pt1 | contig 22693 bp, 12 predicted proteins | sample 8958771 | NCBI WGS metagenome assembly JAEEGK01 (sample SAMN16246547, study PRJNA631951) | gut metagenome | biome: gut microbiome; feature: rumen; material: SC-attached | host: Bos | place: Iran: Karaj | collected 2018-10 | reverse complement strand
AAGATTAGGATGATCACGGTGACACTGCTGACAGCGTTTACTCTTACAGCCTGCGGCGGCGCAGGATCTGATCAGATGCCGGTCGCGGATGATGGCAAGTTGTCCGGGATGAACGAGATCGATACCGGTACCGATATCGATCTGGATGCACTGAACGAATCGGTGGATAATATCAAAAATCTGGATCTTTCAGGCGTCGATAGCGTGCAGGAGGACAAGACATCGGTCGACGCGCAGGAACCGGAAGGGGATGTGACAAAGTACAGTTATGTCGATGTGACCCGGTCGGGGAATGATCTGACGCTTGTCGCCAACGGCGGGATGGACGGATCGACGGTCCTGTATGGGGATAAGGATCTGAACGGTTTTCTTGACTATATAGATTCAACTGTGCTGGAAAAAGGACGGACGATCAACAGGGATCTGTTCTACGATCTACTTGCGACGATGCTGGTCGACAAGGGTCTGAACAAGGATTTCGCCGTGGTGGAGAAGCATATGATCATGGCACTCGCCGTGGCGAACAATTTCCATAATACGGATGTGTCGATTCGGGATTGCTATCTGGATGCGAATAACGCTATGGATTATCATTACCATGTGACGATTTACGGCAAGGACGACACCTGGCTTGTCAACTACGGAGACCGCACGTTCTATATGAATGACGGAGCTACGGAGTATGTCACCGATATGTTCAAGGACGATTATCTGGCGATCTGGTGGATGTCGATCGACGATTATTATGGTGTGGATTCCCTCAGTCGATAGTTTCCTTTCACGAGCATTGTCCATTCCTGTAGTAAAAAATTCAGTAAACAATAGATGCTAATCTTACTTAACTAAACAGAATACTGTAATTCTATTAGAGAAATATATAATTTATAGATCCAACTAATGATAAATCAAAACAAATCAGTGCAGAACTGGCTGAAATCAGTGGAATTTCAGTCAGTTCTGCTTTTGGATATATATTAAATACAGATAAGCTGAAGAATGAATTAAAAACACTAAGATAATAAAGAGGGGAGAGCAAATTGATCTCTATTAGTTTTTTACTGACAGCACTTGTTATCGTACTTATTCCGGGAACTGGTGTGATTTATACAATCAACACGGGTCTTACACAAAAAAAGAGAATTATGCTGGCTGCGGCTTTTGGTTGCACGCTCGGAATAATTCCTCATATTGTCGCATGTATTTTGGGTTTGTCCGCAATCATGCACATGAGCGCGAAAATATTTTCGGTAATAAAATATGCCGGAGCCGTTTACCTCATGTATCTTGCATGGAAGACTTGGACATCCGCAGGACAGCTTGAATTTGATGAAAATAGATTTGCGACAACTTCATTAAAAACTGCTGCGCGGGGCGTTGTTTTGAATCTTCTGAATCCAAAACTGACTATATTTTTCTTTTCGTTTCTGCCACAGTTCATTCCTTCAGATACCGTCGACAAAATTGATTGCATGGTTGTGTTAAGTCTGGTTTTCATGCTTATGACTCTGATTGTTTTCATTATATACGGGCTGATCGCAGGTGCTTTGCGTGAGCTGGTTCAAAGGCGTAAACCTATTATGAAGAACATCGAACGGGGATTTGCATTGTCTTTCGCCGGATTGTCGATAAAACTTGCACTGGAGGAAAGATAAATTTTAATATAAATGAGTATGACAAATCGCAATATAACTAAGTAAGTCGGGGGAGCCGCGAGAGTGTGGGCTGATGGAGGCAAAAAGCGGAGGAACTATTGTTTTTCCGGAGAACAGAAAATGTTTCTTTTTATTATTTTGACCTATGGAATAACATGGGTGTTATGGTATTTTGAATTCCGCGGAATGAGTGGGTTTCGCATTGCAGGATCCTTTGTTCCGTCACTGATGGGTCTTTTTTTCCTGTATCAAGAGAGAGGATTGTTTCCGAAGCACAAAAAGATTCAACTGTCTCCCTTTTTTATTTGCTTCGGGCTGCTGTATTCCGTATTATCCTTACTTCTTCCGTATCTGATTGCGCGTGTCCTTGATTCGAATACGGAAGCATTTCATATTCGAAACGAAGTGGGAGGAATCACATTTCATAATCCGTTTATGGCGGCTTTGATTTTTATTATGGTTCTGGTTGTCGGCGGTCCTTTGGGAGAAGAAATCGGGTGGAGAGGATATCTCTTTCGTAAATTGTGTCTTCGACTGAATCCGCTGCTTGCGGCCGTAATGGTCGGAATTGTCTGGGCAGGCTGGCACATTCCCATGTTTGTCTTTCATGCCGATGGATACGAGATGTCTTTTGCGTTATACTTATTGCAGACAATCTTTCTTAGTATCATAATCTCAACAGTATTCGTAAAGTGTGGATGCAGTATCTGGGCGGCTGTTTTGTTCCATACAATTGATAATTTTGTCCTGAGTATCGGGTATCAAGAAGCATTGGGAACCGTGTGCACATACAGCATCTGCTATTGGAGCCTGCAGGGAATCATTGTTCTGATTTTAGGTGTAGTGCTTGCCCGTTCCCAAAAGGAGGAACAGTATGAGTGAAGGATATGTATCTGTACTGGATCGTTTGCCTTACACTTCACTATCCCAGAATCTTCATTTCGTGGTACAATATAAGCATATTAATGTGAAAGAAGGAACACTATGATTAAAGAGGTTCATATTGATACACTTGAAGAGCTTTTGCCTTTGCTGACGGAACAGGAATACAGGCCTGATCTGGACAGAAACAGAAGCTCTTATATTTATAGAGGAATGTCGGATGCGTCATTTAAGATGTATACCAGCTTGAGCCGAAACTGCAAGGATTTGCAGAAGACTTTGGAGCCGGCTATTTTGGAGAACTTTGCAAAGTATGCCATCAATGATGAACCCTCCATCGGACAGTCGGTTTGGAGGCAGATGATTCTTGGACAGCATTATGGCCTTCCCACAAGACTTCTTGACTGGACTCAGTCAGCTTTGGTAGGTCTTAATTTCGCCGTAACCGAAGAAGACAATCAGGATATGGATAAGCATGACTGTGCCGTATGGCGTATTAATATGTCAGAGATGGTCAATCATCTTCCGGATCCCTATAAGGATGCGGTTAATGCGAAGCACTCCACGATTTTTACAGTTGATATGCTTAAGGAGATTACCGGAAACAGCTTGAGACAATATGACATGGATATGCGTGATACTTCCATGGTTATTATTGAGCCGCCTTCACTTAATCAGAGAATAATTAATCAGCACTCATTCTTTGCGGTTGTACCCATGGGTATCAGGGATATTGAAAAGTTCCTGTCTGATAACACCAAGGATACCGTTAAGTATGTAATCGATAAAAAGCTTCGCTGGAGGGTAAGAGACATGCTTGACCAGCTTAACATGAGTGAGCGAATTGTGTATCCGGGTCTGGATGGTTTATCCAAGTGGATTGCAAGGCATTATTATGTAAAATAATAATTTCTTTTGCATATAAGTGTGGTAAAATTGTAAGTAATATAAAGGTGCCGGATATAAGGGCGCATACTTTCAGGGGAGTTTCTCAGAGGCATTTTTAAGTGTTCGTTCGGAGGAATACAAGATGAAGATTTATTCGGGTCGAATAGATCGAAACAGTATGCTGCGCGTATTTCCCATTCTTGCGGGAGTCACCTTAAATGTGATACTCGCATACATATCTTATCGAACCGACATGTTTCTTTTTGCGGATACTGCCGGAACGATAATAGTAGCAGCGCTGGGTGGAATATTCCCGGCTATAGTTACTGCGGTCATCACCAATGCATGGTGCACAATCTTCAATTCTGACGCTATCTATTTTTCTGTTGTAAATGTTCTAATGGCTGTGATTACAGTTCGTTTCGTCAGAACCCATTCGTTTAAGAAAATTACCCATATTCTGAAATTATTAGGAATGACCGCACTTGTCAGCGGTGTACTTAGTGCGCTGATTCAGTGGGGCCTTTTGGGAGGTCCTCAGGTTACTTCTATTGTTGATATGGTGGATGCTCTGTCTGCCACATTACATCTTTCTAAATTCCCTACATTTTTGATTGTTAATACTTTGGCCAACGTTATTGATAAGGGCATCACAATCGGAATAGCGGCTGTTGTTCTTTTCTTTATCCCTGACAAAATCAAACAGGAAATCAAAGACAGTGACTGGAGACAGAGACCTCTTTCCGACGATGAAAAGCAGGCTATTAAGGAATGGGGCAAGAGTAACGGCGTTTCCTTAAGAGGAAGAACTACGATGATGCTTATTTTCGTGGGTCTTTCCATGGTTCTTGCCATTGGCGGAATAGGTATTGGAATGTATTTCTCCAGCACCAAGGCCGAGAAGACGGAAACTGCCTGGAACACGGTTCGATTCGCAGCTGACTATATAGATACGGAAAAGATTGCCGAATATGCCGAAAAGGGCAGGATGGTTCCGGGCTACGCGGAAACGGAGAAGATGCTATATAAAATCCGCGAAAACTCTCAGGGAGTTCTGTACCTTTATGTTGTCCGCGTAACAGAGGAAGGCTGCCAGTTTGTTTTTGATTTGGACACAGATCCTTCAATCGATCCTTACAATATGTATGCCCCTACTTTTGTGCCCGGGGAAATTGTTCCATTTGAAGAGGCCTTTGAGCCTTACATTTCGGCGCTTTTGGCAGGGGAGAAGGTTGGCCCCGTGGAGTCTGATGATATCTGGAACTGGGTTTTGACGGTTTACTATCCTGTAAAAGATGACCAGGGAAACTGTGTATGCTATGTGGGTGCAGACGTTTCACTGGATTATCTTGTGAGATATATTCGTGATTTTGCTATAAGGGCCCTTCTTATTGTTGCCGGGTTCTTCATTCTGATTATTTCCTTTGGCATGAGAACCACCGGAATCTATGCCATGTATCCTATTAACAGCGTTGCAGAGTGTGTTGAACACTTTATCCATTCCGAGGAGAATCAGAAGGCTCTGGATAACAATGTTAAGAGATTGAGATCTCTTGATATCAGAACAGGGGATGAGACAGAAAAGCTTTATCGAGAAATCTGCGACATGGCATTAAATGTGGCAGAACAGATGCGAGACATAAGGCATTATGCTGAAGCCACAGCCCAGATGCAAAACGGTCTGATCATTACAATGGCGGACATGGTCGAGAATCGTGACTCCGATACCGGTGCTCATATCCAAAAGACTGCGGCATATGTAAAGATTATCGTTGAGGGACTTAAGAAGAAGGGATATTATCCGGAGAAAATCACACCCAAGTACATGATTGATGTAGTTACATCGGCACCTCTTCATGATGTTGGTAAAATCAACATTTCCGACACTATTCTTAATAAGCCGGGTAAACTCACGGATGAAGAATATGAAATCATGAAGACTCATACCACACATGGTAAGAGAATCATGGAGCAGGCTATCAGTACAGTCCAGGGTGAAAACTACCTGAAGGAAGCAAGGAATATGGCGGCTTACCATCATGAGAGATGGGACGGCAAAGGCTATCCCGAGGGCCTTCATGGTCAGGTTATCCCTCTATCGGCTCGAATAATGGCGGTTGCGGATGTCTTTGATGCTCTGACATCACCCCGTGTATATAAGCCGGCCTTCCCCCTTGAGAAGGCATTGGAAATCCTAAATGATGGTGCGGGAACTCAGTTTGACCCCAAGTGTGTAGAGGTATTTTTGGATGCTCTGCCGGAAGTACAGGTTGTTCTTAAGAAGTATCAGGATGCGTGACGGAGGTCTCTGTAAGATGAGAAGCAAACGTATATTGATGGCGACAGTAAGTGCTGTTACTCTGTGCTTTTTACTTAATACAGGAAACCCTGAGGCTAAGGTGTTAGCTTCTGAGAGCAGTGCGCAAAAAAGCGGCGAAGCCGTGGAAACTGATGCTCAAATCGGCGGTGGTTATGCGGTTACCGGACAGCTTAAGGGCGTAGGTTATACATCAAAACTTTATGATGCATCAAATGGCCTCCCCACATCAGATGCAAACTGTGTTTTGGGCACCAGCGACGGCTATGTCTGGATAGGCGGATATGGCGGAATTATCCGATATGATGGTGTAGAGTTTGAGAGACTTGATTCTTCCGGAGGTCTTACCAGTGGAAGAGCACTGTTTGAAGACAGCCAAAGAAGAATATGGGTTGGAACAAACGATAACGGAGCAGTTGTTCTGGAGGAAGGCACAAGCACAAGATACACCTATGAAGACGGACTCCAGTCTTCATCTGTTCGTGCTTTCGGTGAAGACGGTGCAGGGAATGTTTATATAGGCACCACCGGCGGTCTTTCCTATGTTTCCCAGGATGGAGACTTTCATGTTATAGAAGACAGCAGGATTAATAACGAGGTTATCTCAAGACTTAGTTCAGACAAAGCCGGCAACGTTTACGGATGTACAAAGAGCGGATTAATCTTTTCTGTGTTTAACGGTGAAATCGGATCCGTATACCTTGGCCATAACCTGGGCTTTGGAGGGGTAACAACCCTTTTTGCCGATCCAAATGCCGAAGGCAAGGTCTATATAGGGACGGATTCCGAATACTTATATTATGGATCCTTTGGAAAGAATGCCTCAAAATTTGAGAAGATATCTGTGGCTCCCGCGGATAATCTTTACTGGATTACCTATGAATGCGGCCGAATCTGGGTTACCAGTGAAAATGTGGTGGGTTACATTGACGAGCGTCACATTTTCCGTCAGATGGAGAATATTCCAATCCACAACTCCATCGATATGATGACATCAGATTATCAGGGCAATCTCTGGCTGGCTTCTTCCAGACAGGGTGTCGCTAAGGTTGTCACAAACAATTTCCAGAACATTACGGCTCTGGCAGGCTTAAAGGAGTCAACGGTAAATGCAGTCTGCTTACGTGATAATCTGATTTATGTGGGAACTGATTCGGGACTGAAAATAATTGATCCCGGCAAGAAAGTAATTGAGAACGATCTTACAAAATATCTGGATGGAACGAGAATACGTTGCATCACAATGGATGATAAAAGCAATCTTTGGATTTCAACTTACACCAATGATTTGGGTGTTGTCCTCGCTACAAGAAACGGCAAAATAACAAGCTACAGCAAAAAGGACGGCCTGCTTAGCAACGAAATCCGCTGTACTGTAAATCTTCCCGACGGAAAGACCCTCGTGGGTACCAATGGCGGCCTGGCAATCATTAAAGACGGAAGAGTTATAAAAACCGTGGGTGCCACGGATAAGATTGACAACACCATCTTTTTGACGGTGGAGCAGGGATCTGACGGAAAAATCTATGTGGGAACCGACGGCGATGGAATGTACATCATCGACGATAATAAAATAGAAAAAATAGGCAGAAAAGAAGGCCTTACCAGTGATGTAATACTTCGAATCAAGCAGGATGACAAGAGAGGTGTTATCTGGATTATCACGTCAAACTCTATTGAGTATTACAAAGACGGCAAGGTAAAACATATTGAATCCTTCCCTTACAACAATAACTTTGACATCTATTTCAGCGACAGTGACATAGCATGGATTCTGTCTTCCTACGGATTGTATGCGATAGATGCTTCTGCAATGCTGGAAGACAATATCACAGACTATCGACTGCACAATACCGCAAACGGTCTTAGCAGTATTCCTACGGCCAATGCATACAGTGCCCTTGATGAACAGGGTAATCTGTATATTGCAGGAAGGTCCGGTGTGACAAAGGTTAACATTAACCATTACTTTGAAGAAAAAGCAAGAATAAGGACCGGAATCAGATACATCTATTGTAATGATGAAAGAATAATTCCGGATGCTTCGGGAGTTTACACGATTCCACCGGTTAACGGTCGTATTCAGATTACTCCTTCCATACTGGATTTTTCTATGACCAATCCTCTTATTCATGTTTATCTGGATGGAAGCGGTGATGCGGGTATAACGGCCAAACAAAGCGAGCTTTCATCCCTGGAATACACCAGGTTGGAATACGGTAATTATGAGCTTCACATAGAGGTTTTGGATGTGAGTACCAGAGAGGTGCTGCAGGATGATATTTTCCCCATTGTCAAGAAGCCTCTGATATATGAACTTTTGATTTCCAAAATCTTAATAGTCATTCTTATTATCGGTGTCAGTGGCTTGCTGGTTTGGCGAGTAATGACAGGAACCGTCGTAAGAAGGCAGTACGATGAGATCAGGCAGGCCAGAGATGAGGCAGAGAGGGCCAACTCTGCAAAATCCAGATTCCTTGCAAATATGTCTCATGAAATCAGAACTCCTATCAATACCATTATGGGTATGGATGAAATGATCATGAGAGAGGACACAACGGATGTTCCAAAGTCGTACTACATGTCGGTTATTAACTATGCAATCGACATTATGACGGCTTCGGAATCACTTCTTGGCCTGATTAACGACCTTCTTGACATGTCCAAGATTGAGTCCGGCAAAATGCATCTTGTGGAGCAGGAATATGATTCCACCACGCTCCTTCGTTCCGTAGTTACCATGATTCGCGTCAGAGGCGCGCAAAAGGATCTGACCTTCGGAGTGGAGATTGATGAGAATCTTCCCAAGAGGATGTATGGTGATGACGGCAAGATTAAGCAGATAATTCTAAACCTCCTTACCAATGCCGTTAAGTATACGGAGATGGGCGGTTTTACCCTGACAGTAAAAGTCGAAGACAAAACCGACGACAGATGTAATCTTCGATTCATAGTTAAGGACAGCGGTATCGGAATCAAAGAAGAGGATATGGATAAGCTCTTCACAGCTTATGAGAGACTTGATGAGGAGAAAAACAGCGGTATCCAGGGTACCGGACTTGGCCTTGATATCTCCAGACGTTTTGCAGAGTTAATGAACGGTAAACTGTGGTGTGAAAGTGTCTATGGAGAAGGCTCGGAATTCATCCTGACCATTCCTCAGAAAATTGTGGACGCAACGGGAATCGGTGTATTCGACGAGCGTGACGAGGGAACAAAGGGACCTTATGTGCCTCAGTTCATTGCTCCGGATGCAGATATCCTTGTGGTTGACGATAACCCCATGAACCTTACGGTTATCAAGGGACTGTTAAAAGCAACAAAGATGTTTGTCACCACGGCGGCAAGCGGAGAAGAGTGTCTTGAGAAGATTAAATACGGAAGCTTCAATGTGGTTTTGCTTGACCATATGATGCCCGGAATGGATGGCCTTGAAACCTGTGCAAGAATCAGAGAGACCAACCCTGATTTGCCTGTTTACGCCCTTACGGCAAATGCGGCTGAGGGTGGAGAAGAGTTTTATAAGTCAAGAGGTTTTGACGGATATCTGGCCAAGCCCATTGACAGTCTGGCACTTGAGAAAGCCATCATGAAGCATCTTCCTGAGGATATCATGATGAAGCCCAGAGCTGAGGATGCGGTGGAAGAAGAGTGGACCCTTCCCGAGGAATATGCATGGATTAATAATGTTCCCGGCATTTCTGCCGAGGACGGCATCAGAAATTCGGGTGGAGTTGCCACCTATATAAGAAGCCTTAATGATTTCCTTGATACAATAGATGATAATGCAAAGGTTATAGAGAACGCGTATAAAGAAAAGACAATCAGGCTTTATACAGTTAAGGTTCATGCCCTTAAAACCTCTGCAAGAATTATCGGTGCAGCCGGCCTGTCTACAATGTGTGAAAAACTCGAGGAGGCGGGAAACAAGGAGGACATTCCTTACATCGATGCCAATCATGAAGCCATGGTTGAGGAATTCAAATCATATAAGGAAAAACTGAAAGATCTCCGCAAGGAAGCGGGGGAGAACAACCGACCCGATATTCCTTCGGATGAACTGGCGGGAGCATATGAAGCTTTAAGAGAAGTGGTTCCTCAGATGGATTATGATTCGGTTGAGATGATTATCGGGCAGATTAAGGAATATAAACTTCCCGATGAAGATGCGGAAAAGTTTGCCGCTATAGAAAAATGCTTAAAGACCTTCGACTGGGACGGAATGAAGGAATTTATAGAATAAACGCAAGGAGAAGATTTTATGTCTGGGAAAAGGGTATTGTTAGTAGGGGAGAAGGAGACGTTTTTAATCAGAGTTCTTCTTAAGAAAATTCAGGACTCCGGCATTGAATGCAAATTTGTCAATTGGAATATCAATGACATTAACTCTTCATGGGCCGGATGCGAGCTTGTGACCCTCTATATGGATGAGGGGGAGAGACCACCCGGGGATGTTCTGCATTTTATGACGGACAAAATGTCTGAGGAAAACGTAATGATGATTCCCATTGGAGAGAAGAATGATATGCAGGTGATTCTGGACCGCGTTCCGGGAGACCTGATTTACAAATCATTCCTTCGGCCGGTGGATAACAATGAGTTTATCGGCGCACTTCTTGATCTGTTCAATAAGCTTGAGGCAGGAGAGTTTAAGAAAAGCATTCTCATTGTAGACGATGACCCCAATTATCTGGGGCTTGTCAGAGAATGGCTTAAGGGCACGTATAAGGTCAGCATGGCCAATTCAGGACTGCAGGCCATTAAATTCCTTGGGAAAAACAAAGTGGATCTCATTCTCCTGGACCATGAGATGCCTGTAACCAGCGGGCCCCAGGTTCTTGAAATGTTAAGAAGTGAGGAAGAGACCAAGGATATTCCTGTAATGTTCCTTACAGGAAAGAGCGACAAGGAAAGCGTTATGGCCGTTGTGGCTTTGAAACCCGAAGGATATTTCCTTAAAACCATTACCAAGGATGAACTTTTGGAGAAACTGGCAGAGTTTTTCGTAATGCGTAAGTAGACTGACTCATAGACTGAGAGGAACTTTTTCACAATGATGGAGTTTTTGAGAGCACATCAATTGAATTTCATGCAGGCCCTGACGGGTATTTGCGGAGTAAGTGCGTTCCTTCTTCTCATAACAAAGGCTATTACACCAAAGAGAAGAAGAGCGCTGATTTTGATGGAAGTGACGGCAATGTTCCTGCTCATTTTTGACAGACTGGCATATATCTACGCAGGCGATACCAGCCGGACGGGGTATATTATGGTCAGGGTCAGCAATTTCATTGTCTTTTTCCTGACCTCGGAAATTGTGTTTGCCTTCAACAACTATCTGAAAGTACTCCTTTGGAGTGAAAAAAAGGTACTTGTATATCCAACAAGGATAAAGATTGTGGACATTATGGCCATTGTTGGAATGGTAATGGCAGTTATAGCAGCCTTTACAGGTTTGTATTATTACTTTGATGAAGCTAACCATTATCACAGAGGTCCTTTTTTCCTGGTTTGTTACATCATACCGGTAGTCGCTCCTTTAATTCAGCTTGCTTTGATTCTTCAATACAGGAAGCTTTTCAGTAAATGGATTTTTGCTTCTCTTATGCTGTTTCTTCTTGGGCCAATATTGGCATCTGTTGTTCAACTTTTTGCTTATGGACTGTCGTTAACCAATGTAACGATGGTATTGGTGGCAGTTTTCATGTATGTTTTTGCTTATATTGATATTAACGAAGCCATTGAAAAAGCCCATGCAAATGAGATAGAAGAATTACTTGCCAGTCAGGAAAACGCCAAAGAACTGTTCGACAGAACTACAAGCGCATTCATGGCTGCAATTGATGCAAAGAATGAATATACAAGAGGCCATTCGAAACGTGTTGCAGAATATGCAAGACGAATAGCCGTTATGTGCGGTAAAAATGATGAGGAGTGCGAGGAGATTTATTACTCGGCACTTTTACATGATGTGGGCAAACTTGGCCTCCCCGACTCAGTTCTTGAGAAGGGAGAGGAGATGACGGAGGCTGAGCATGAACTAGTTAAGCAAAAGACCGTCATCGGCGATCAGATATTATCGGACATCGCGGATTTCCCTTACCTTAGAGAAGCAGCCCATTACAGTCATGAAAGATACGACGGCACCGGATACCCCGATGGCCTTAAAGGGGAGGAGATTCCCGAATCTGCAAGAATTGTTGCCATTGCTTCGGCCTACGACACCATGACTACGGCCAACAGTAAGAGAGATCCCATGCCTGATCAGGTTATCAGGGAGAAATTTATCAGAGAGTCAGGCAAGAAGTTTGACCCCAGATTTGCGGGGCTCATTATAAGGATGATTGATGAGGACAGTAATTTCCAGATTATTTCCGGAAATAAGCCCGAGAAGCTTGTGCTGAAGGATGAGTATTTCTTTGATGAGTACAAGAAGAACATTACACCCGGAGTAGTCATTACCCACAATGTGGAGCAGATAAGCCTAAGGACCCGTCCCACCGAAAGAAAAGACGGAGAGTTCTTTGAAACATCGCTGATTCTGTTTGACTCTTACGATGGACGTGTGCATGAGAATTCAGAGTCAATTGCAACATTCAGGTATATGGAATACGGTGAAATCTGGCTCTCCGGAAATTATGTATGTACCAGCGCCAGAAAGATGGATGTGAATATAACCGAGAAGGAGCCTGAGGAGGGTGAACACGTTCATCTTTTGCACAGAGATGACCAGTATACCATCACACTCGGAAGATACAGAGATCATCTGAAAATCAAGATTGAGAATGATTTAAAGATTATGGATATTGTTGTAGCCCTTCCCGATAACTCCAGGTGGGCATATGTGGCCTTCTCCGGCGAGCATGCTCATATAGACGGATTAAAGGTATCGAAAACCGGAGATATCTACGGCGAGGGAGATATTCCGAGAATTGCCAACGAAATTGATTTCACTGACAGAATGGAAAGCGATTTACCCAATATTCAGATTGATACCACCCGTTCCGCAGCAACAAAGGGTATACCTCTTACGGATGGACTAAGAATTGCCTTCCATACAATGAGCCTTCCTTCAGCCAACCTTATCTGGCATTGTCCTTATATCGTTATTTATCATTCCGATGACGGAAAGGTTGGAGGCCATAACAGCAGAGAATATGCGCTTATAAAGCTGAACGGTGAAAGTACGGGAATAGAGGAGTTCTCCGAGAACTCAATGAACCTTGAACAGAATGACTTCAAAGGCTGGGAAGAGTGGGAGAAGTTAAACAAGCGTGGTATGGAATGTCTGGTAACCTTCAGAAGACGAGGCAACCGTATCATCTCCATAACCAAGAATGCCGGAATTGAAATAGAAAACCTGACTGTAATAAAAGATGGTCAGACCGACATATATGTTGCCCTGACCGGTGACCAGTGTGTGCTGACGGATATAAGAGTTATGTAAGGGCGTTCTTTATATTCCGCAAATCTGATATAATAAACGGGTATGGATAAAAGAAATCTTCGTTCTAAGAAAACTATAAAAGATGCCCTGATTTTACTTTCGTCAAAAAAAGCTTTCATTGACATTTCTGTGCATGATTTGTGCAGGGAGGCAGGAATATCAAGGTCTACCTTTTACAACAACTATCATTCCCTTAACGATGTTGTGGCGGAAATAAGCTCCGAATATATGGAGAAAATTCGGGGAAAGAATCTTAACAGAGAGTTTTTTGAATCTCTTACAAGGGACGGAAATGAACTTAAGCTTTTGGTTGAAACAGGGGTGTTTGGGAGAGAATTCAGTTTTTACCTAAAAGATTTAATGGCAGGGGATAATTCCAAAGCCGAGAGGGGTACCAGAGATGATGTTTTATTAAACATTAAAACTCTGTACCATGCCTTTGGAGTGTTTGGAGTTTTGCAGAATCTCTCAAGGATGTACGGAAGTAATTATTACGAAGCCTTCAGGGCGGAAACAATTGATACGCTTATGGAACTGTCCGGCACGATGTCAAAAGAGTAGATATCGGACATGTTTTTTAAACTTGTACAATAACGTGAAACAGTGAGTTTACGCAGCCTTTTCCTTATGGTAGTATTCCATCAGGAAAGGGCTTTTTATGTTTAAAAGGAGACTAAATTTGATAGGAACAATTAAACTGCCAAAGCTATTAATCTTTGTCGCTTTCATTCTGAATTTGGGAAGAGCGGCTATTCAGCTGATTATTCCGGAAAAGGTTGCGGCCATCACTTCTATTAATCTGGGTGATGGAAATGAAGCTGTTAATCTTGCCGTAGCCACCTGTATCACACTGTTTCTTCTGGCAATCGGTGAGTTCGTGGGAGGGCTGGTTTCAACCTATATCACCCTTATCGCCAGAGCTTTAATCAGCAAAGATTTCAGAAAGGTTGTGACGAAGAAAACTTTTCGCCTCAGGGCACAGGATATTGAAGCACAAAATCCCAAGGAGTTTATCTCTCGTATTACAGCCGATACGGAGTTCGTGGGAGAGTTTCTGATTGATTTACTGGTCAATGAGATTCCAAGACTTTATTTCGTAATCAGCACTATCATCAAGGTATCACAGATGGGTAACCTGTATCTTGTTTTAGGCTTTATCCTTGTAATTCCTGTTATAGTGATTGGTTCCCTCTGGTCAGGAAGTGTTTCTTATAATGCCCTGAACAGACTCCAGGCTTCAATTGCAAAACTGACAGCAATCCTTGCAGAGAAGGTTAACAATATAGAAACCATTAAGGCATATAACAAGACGGAGGATGAGGTTTCTTCCGGCTACACAGCCATTGATGAAATGAGAAACGCCCAAAAGAAAAACACCTGGGCGGTTGCTTTCAATACACTTATTTCCAATATTTTATTCATTATTCCCATGGTCATTATCATGTTAATGGGCGCCACCCAGCTTTTAAACGGCGGGGTTTCAAGAGAACAGTTCATTACTTATTTTGGCCTTGGAATCACCTATCAGACATATATCGCAGCTCATCTGACACTTTGGGTTCTTTGGAAAAGGGCCCAGGGAGCCACAAAGAGGGTTCGCCAGATTCTTCATCTTGAGGATGACTGCGGAGGAGAGATACGAAATCTCAAGGATGACAGAATTGAATTTAAGAACGTCAGCTTTTCATATGGGGACAGGACAATTCTTTCCGATGTTAGTTTTTTTATAGAGAAGGGAAGCAAAACTGCCATTGTGGGTAAAAGCGGATCCGGTAAATCCACAATACTTAATCTTATTGAAAGGTTTTACCGGCCGGAAAAGGGAAGCATTCTTCTTGGGGGAGAAGATATTGAGAGGTATGAGATTACGTCATATCGCTCAAACTGTGCCTATCTTCCCCAGAATGCTCCCGGCTTTTCAGGGAAAATCAGAGATATGCTCATCTATGGAACAGGCCAAAGCTTTTCCGATGAGAAACTGTATGAAATCCTTGAAAAGGTTGGCATGAAGGAAACCATAGAAGTAATGGGTGGACTGGACTACGAGGTAGGAACCAATGCCATCAGACTTTCCGGAGGACAAAGACAGCGTCTTGCTGTTGCAAGAATGCTTCTCAAGGACTCTGAAATGGTTCTGGCAGATGAGTGCACCAGCGCATTGGATCTGGCGGGCTCAATTAAGATAGCTTCTCTTATAGATGAATATGCTGCCGACAAAACCAGGATAATAGTGGCCCATAATCTGGCTACAATAAAGGACGCCGACAGAATAATTGTCATTGATTCAGGGAAGGTTTCAGATGTGGGAACCCATGAAGAACTGATGAAAAGATGCGCAGTTTATCAAAGCCTTTTGAGGGGAGAGGAGGGGAACGCGTCATGAAAAAATCGCTGAAAGAGTTATACAGAGGCAGCAATGTTCCCGTAATCAGAACCATTCTCGGATCCCTTTTCTATGTGGCAGGAACCATTGTCATTGCAACACAGGCTGATTCTATGGCAGAACTATCCGTGGGTAATTTTGACAGCATAAAGAGGATATTCGTATATGCCCTCATGTGCATCCTGGGTTATCTTTGTATGTATTTAAGCATAATTGCAGATCTGGGTTTTGTTGATCTGGCAACCGGCATAAGGAAAAAAGTCTGGAAAAAGACCATGAACCTGCCCTATCGATATTTTGACAGGGAAGGGCCAAACCATGTAATAAGCCGTATTACTTCAGATCCGGAGTACTCATATCAGCCTTTTAAACTTTTGCAGATGTCGTGTACATTAATTGCCTTTCTTCTAATGGTTTTTGTCAGCGACGCTGCAGTTTATGAGCTGGCTTTTGTACTGGTTTTGGGATTCATCATAACAATGGTTCTTATGTTTGTTGCGGCAAAATACAGCGAACGGGGAGCTACTTATACCACGGCAAAGCTGGCAGAACTGACGGCTTTTCTTGCTGAGCGTTTTAATCGCATGAGATTTATTAAAGCCATGAACAGCGAAGAAAAGGAAACAGATGAAGCCTTCGAATATATAGACAGAAAGTACGAGGCGGACAAGTATAATGCCATGGCTCTCACCATGGCTCAGTTCGGACAAAGCTTTATCACATTTATTCTCTTTGTGGCTGCCTTTTTGTTTGGAGCCTTCATGATCAAAAACGGCAGTTTGAAATCCACTACTTCGCTGGCAATATTCTACGCCTATGGAGGAAACCTTGCTCTGATTTTCAGGTTCTTTGCGCAGTTTCCTACAGTTTTTGCCGCCACCAAGGGCGGAAGCGGAAAACTGATTTCAATCCTTCGTGAACATGAAGAGATACTTGATGATGGAAGGATTGAAGCCGGAGTACAGGGAGACATTTCGCTTTCAAATATCTCTTTTAAATACGAGGATAGAAAGGTATTGGACGGTGTCAGCCTTAGAATTCCAAAGGGTAAGGTGACGACCATTGTGGGCCCCAACGGCAGCGGCAAGTCCACCGTGCTTAAGGTTATAGACAGAATTTACGGGGACTTTGACGGAAATCTGCTTATGGGTGAAGAGAACAGCAGGAATGTGCCTTTGAAGGAATGGCGAGATAAATTCGGTGTGGTTGGCCAGAACGCTGCCATGTTTGAGGGTAGCATTAAGGACAACATTTTATATGGTGCTACAGAAACAGGTCCCGAAGAATTGAATGCGGTTATTAAGCTTGTGGGGCTTGAAGGGATAATTGATAAACACGGAGAAGGACTGGATTTTAATGTGGGTCCCAATGGTGAAAAACTGTCTGGCGGAGAGCAGCAGCGAATTGCCATTGCCAGGGCCATGCTTAAAAATCCGGAGTATCTGATTCTTGATGAGGCCACAGCAAATCTTGATTCTGTTACGGAAAAAGAAATCAAAAACAGTATCATGGCGCTGATGAAAGGAAGAACATCCATAGTTGTAACCCACAGCTATGAGATGGCCAAAGAATCAGACTATTTGATAGTGATGAAGGACGGCAGGGTGGAAGATCAGGGAGAACCCGGCGAGGTTCTTATGAGAAATGAGTTCTACAGAGACTTTGCCAATGCATATAACAAACAGGAGGGCAGTATATGTTTTTAAAATATATCGAATGGATTAAACTCCTTGGAGACATGAAGAGATATCAGAAGGTTGACGATTACAATGGACAGATAAAAGCCAACCATCTTTATAAGTTTTACCCCGAGGGCGGGGTCTGCTCAGACGGAAGCCCATACCATGGCCTTTTCAGAAAGGGAAATGAAAATAAACTGATTATAGCGTTAGATGGAGGAGGCCTGATTTTTGACAAATTATCAGCCGCATATCCCTCTGAGGACGAATATGTAGAGGGCACCCTTTCTTTCTATGATTCCTACTGTAAGCCCTCCAAAGACGCTTTCGCTAGGCTTGGCCTGTTTCATGAGAAATGCAAGAAGAGCCCTTTTTACGGGTGGAGCCTTTTATACGTTCCCTATGCCAACGGAGATTTGCATGCCGGAAGAGGAACCTTTGAATATACAGATACTGAAGGGAAAAACCGAACCTTCTACGCTCATGGAAATATTAATCTGAATTCATGCATTGATTTCATTAAGGGTATTTGCCCCAATCCGGATCAGCTGGTGGTGGTAGGATGCAGTGCCGGAGGTTTTGGAACCGCTTTCGTGGGAAACGATATCTTAAACAGATTTCCTGATTGCAAAGACTGCACCTGCATTGTGGACGGTGCGGCACTTGATCTTGATTATAAGGAATGTGCCGAAAATCTTTGGCAGGTGCCGGATTCAATCAAAGCACAGATTAAATCCTCAAACGTTGTGGCGGATGGCCTTGAGTACATTTATGAGCAGCAGAAGGACAGGGTGAAGATTGGATATCTGATTTCCATAAAGGATGGGGTTCTTACCAGATTTCAGAATTACATTGATACGAGAAAGGAAATGGGCTGGCCCCCTGAAGCAACGAAAAGGATGCATGAGATCATTTCCGACACCGTTATACGACTTAAAGAATCTGTTCCAAACATCAGCTTCTTTCTGTATGACTATAATTTTAACGATATAAACGGCAAACCGGTTGAGTTTAACGGAGCCAATTCCCACTGTTGCCTTTGGGTTCCTGAATTCATGCGTTTTAAACGTGAAGGCTATACGGGAATTCAATGGCTTAGGGGAGTGGTGAAGGGAGAAACCATAAGAATAGGGGATAGTCTTATAAAGGAGGCGTCATGTCCGAAAGATTCTATTTGATGAACGGCTGGCGCTTTAGCGAGAGCTTTTCACCTGAACACATGCTTGCGGAATATGACGATTCCAAATTTGAGGAAGTTCGAATCCCTCATACGGTTAAGGAAACACCCTTTAATTACTTTGATGAAAGCATATATGCCAAGGTTTCTTCCTACAGGAAAACCTTTATTCCTCCTGATGAATGGAGGGGAAAAAGTGTGGGGCTTACCTTTGAAGGAGTGGCTCATGAAAGTACACTGTACGTAAACGGTAAGGAAATTCTGACTCACAGATGCGGATATACGGCTTTTACTGCAGATGTGTCGGATAAACTGATATATGGTGAGAAAAATCTTATATCTCTCAGAGTAGACAGCAGAGAAATCCTTAATCAGCCTCCCTTTGGTTTTGTCATTGATTATATGACCTATGGGGGCATATACAGAGATGTGTATTTCTCGGTAAGGGAAAAATGCAATATAGGAGATGTGTTTTTGTACTCGGATTTTACCGGGGAAGATGTAAGATTAGGAGTGAAAATTACTCTGTCCAAAGAGTGCGCCGAAAAGCTTGGAGAGCTTAAGATTACAGGGCTTATTGATGGACAAGAATTTGCTTCTTTTACGATGGAAGAGCTTTGTGAGACGAAGGTTTTGAATCCCGGGGAGGTGGAACTTTGGGATGTTTCATCCCCAAAGCTTTATGACATCAAGTTTGTTCTGCGCAGGAAAGGTGAATCTGATTTTCTTGATGAGAGTGCGGTTCGCTTTGGCTTTAGAAAGTCGGAGTTCAGGGACGGAAAGTATTATCTTAACGACAAAGAACTTAAGATTCGAGGATTGAACAGACACCAGAGTTTCCCTTATGTGGGTTATGCCATGCCGGCCTCTGTTCAGGAGGAAGACGCAAGAATCCTGAAGGAGGAACTGGGGCTTAATGCTGTGAGAACCTCTCATTATCCTCAGGCCCAAAGTTTTATCTCGAAATGCGATGAACTGGGACTTCTGGTTTTTACAGAGATCCCCGGCTGGCAGCATATCGGAGATGATGTGTGGAAGGAGCAGGCCATTACAAATGTAAGGGACATGGTTTTGCAGTACAGAAATCACCCATCCATAATTCTTTGGGGCGTCAGAATTAACGAATCAGTAGATGATGACGATTTTTACAGGAAAACGAATGAAGTGGCAAGATCTCTTGATTCCACAAGGCCCACAGGTGGTGTCAGAAACATCAAAAAAAGCAGCTTCTTAGAGGATGTCTACACATACAATGATTTCGTTCATGACGGAACAAACGAAGGCTGTGAGCCCAAGGCGAAGGTGACTCCGGATGTGAACAGGCCATATTTGATCAGCGAATATAACGGCCATATGTATCCCACCAAGAGTTTTGACCCGGAGGAACAAAGAAGGGAACATGCATTAAGGCATGCCAATGTGTTAAATGCAGTGGCGGGGCAGCCGGACATTGCAGGATCCTTTGGGTGGTGTATGGCAGATTACAATACCCACAAGGAATTTGGAAGCGGTGACAGAATCTGCTATCACGGAGTTCTTGATATGTTCAGGAACAAAAAGCCGGCATCTTACATATACAGCGCACTTTCAGACAGGCAGGATGTGCTTTATCTTTCTTCCTCCATGGATATCGGAGAGCATCCGGCGTGCAACAGGGGTAAAATCTGGATTATCTCCAACGCAGACAGCGTAAGGATGTATAAGAACAACTGCTTTATTAAGGAGTATTTTCCAAAGGATTCGGAATATAAGGATCTAAGCCATGGTCCCATAGCAATTGACGATTTTATCGGAGATGCAATAGAAAAGGGAGAAGCGGGGAACGGCAAATATAAGGCTTTGCTTAAGGAGTTTCTTAACCTGGTGGCTGTTTACGGAATGAGTCATGCACCAAAGCATTTGTATGCTCTAATGGCGAAACTGGTGTTTTTACACAGAGTAAACCCTTCGAATCTTGTTTCTTTGTTTAACAGGTATGTGGGAAACTGGGGCGATGCTTCCACTGAGTATGTGTTTGAGGCGGTGAAAGAGGGAAAGGTGGTAAAAACCCTGGTGAAGAAGCCGTCAAAGGGGCTGCACCTTGAAGTCCTCATAAGTAAAAGGGAACTTGTTGAGAGAGAAAGCTATGATGTCTCTTCGGTACGCATACAGGCTGTTGATGAAAACGGGAATGTTGCTACCTTTTTCGGTGAGCCTGTTTCATTAGAAACATCGGGTCCCATTGAAATAGTCGGGCCGAAGATTGTGGGACTTAAAGGCGGAATGGCGGGAACCTATATTAAAAGCACCGGGGCAGGAGAAGGGAAACTGACAATTTCAAATTATCAATGCGAAAGTGTCAGTGTAGAGTTTAGTGTTAAAAAGGTGTTGGAATTTTAGTCCAACACCTGATTTTTTCTTTAGAATTTATTGACAGAGCCTGAGAATACGCTATAATCAAAGGCGACGGGGTTTAAGATTTACACACGAGTATATTTAATTAATTTTTCTTGGAAGGGAGAAATATATAATGGGTCGACGCATACTAGCTATGCTTATTTGCGTAGCGCTTATTTTGGGCGTGTATCACTCGCCCTCTATTAATGTTCATGCCTCAAACGACATAAATGAGGAAGAGGCTGACATTGATTTATCTCTTGAAGATGAAGGACTTTGGGAGGAGATTGAGGCAGAGCCTACTGCAGTTCCTTCTGCGACTCCGACGGAAATCGTTGAAGAGCCTGTGGAGCTTGTCTCTGAAGAAACAGAGGCCGCAGAAGAAGTTTCAGAGGAAGAAGTTTCAGATGAAGAAACTTCAGATGAAGAAACTTTAGTTGAAGAAGCTTTAGTTGAAGAAGTATTACCCGAGGAAGAGGTTAAGGAGGAAACTCCGACTCCTGCACCTTTAAGTGAAAATAAACAAATCGGAGATCTAAATATTTGCATCGATGCACCTGAAGGCGTATTTCCTGCAGGCACTTATGCTGTAATCACAGAGATTACAAGTGCCGGGGTGATAAGCTCAATTGAAGATGCGGTTGCAAGTCAATTGTCTGATTCTCAGACTATCACAAATATCAGAGCCTTTGATATCACAATGTACGATGCCTCCGGCAATGAAGTACAGCCTGATACCGATAAAGGCGTCGTTAATGTTTCCATTAAGAACATTAATACAATTGAAGCCATAACGAACCCCGATAAGGACATGGAGGTATTCCATGTTGATGATTCTCTTAACGGAGCAAACGCTGTTGACACCACAGTACTGGCAGGAGAAGTATGCTTTGAAGCAGAACATTTCTCACCCTATGCGGTGGTTTCCATTGAGGATAATCAGAAGGATCCTGTCAATAATGTGATTGAACCTCAGGCCCTGATTAAGGCAATTACTCTTGGAATTGTTAACAAGGATAACACAGTGACTCCGCTTAGCTCTTCTGGAATTAATAAGATAGCTTTAGGCGACAAAATAAGGGTTACCTATGAGTTCAACGAACCCATGGTTATAAATGCCGTTAGGGGCTCCTACGGAATGGGTGATGGCTATCATGTCATGAAGGGGGAAAACTATGCGCTCCCTGACCTGCCCGAAGAACTTAGAACTTCAAGCGGGTATTCCATTGATGTAAAAAGCAAAAAAATGCTTGGGCAAATAATAATAGATGCTAACGGCAAATCTGAATTAAAGATTGATGACACATTCATTGATCAGGAAATAGCAACCAATATTTCTGCATTTGTTGATTTAAGCCTTAATCTATCCAAGGAGGTTAATGGGAATAAGGACAGCTACGAACTTACTCTGGGAGGCCAGAAATATAATATAAAAGTTGCTGACTTTATGCCTCAGCCACCCAAGGTAACCAAGGAAGCGTCAAGCTATGATGAAGCTACGGGAGAGGTTACCTGGACTGTAACTGTCAAGAATGACGCGAAACCTATAGAATACAAGGATGGTCTTTCATTCAAGGACACATTCAGCAAGGGCCAGTCCTATGTTAAGGATTCACTGAAGGTTGTGGGAGGAAGTTCCATTACTCCGGATAGTGCGTCAGATTCATCTATAAGCTGGAAGTATAAGGATAATACTGCAAACAAAGAAACCAAGTTTGAGTATAAAACCCTGGTTGATTTCCATGAGCTTACTTATAAAGAGAATACCAGCGGAAGTACTCCAACACAGATATCCAATAATATCAGTGTAAATGCACCGGCTACAGACGATTACGAAAAACTTTCATTGACAGCCAAGGCTGAAAAGACTGTTTCCAAGACTATGAAAAACTGGG
>JAEEGK010009501.1_pt1 | contig 22694 bp, 16 predicted proteins | sample 8958771 | NCBI WGS metagenome assembly JAEEGK01 (sample SAMN16246547, study PRJNA631951) | gut metagenome | biome: gut microbiome; feature: rumen; material: SC-attached | host: Bos | place: Iran: Karaj | collected 2018-10 | reverse complement strand
GGGTGTACCAACCGTCGGTGACGATTTCGCCGGTCTGAGTGTTCAGAGTGCCGATGGCGGTCACTTCGCCACGCGAATTTACAAACCTTACTGTGATGGTCTGTGGCATATCATCGTCGTCGCCGCGAGTCATGCCGCGGGCGCCGTTAAACTGTGCACCATTATTATAAATAAGGTAGCAGCGCAGCGATGGTACGCTTGCACCATCCTTGGCGTGAACGAACTCGCCTGCCTGTACTTCGCCTTCGCCATCAACATACTTCGTTTTCGATGCAAAGCCATAAACATGGCCCGTAAGGTTGGCTGTTCCGTTGGCCTTATAAGCTAGTGGACTATACGTGCCCTTGAATGTCCAGTTGCCGCTGGTGGCTGTCAGCGCGTTGGCGTCGTAATCAGCCGTACCGTGATAGAGCACTGGCACGTAGCTTACATTTTCATTAGGCATAAACACATACGGAGTGTTGGCGGCAAGCGGTGATCCTGCCGTGTTGGCAGCGGCCATCGTGGCCACATATTTGCCATTAACTTTCTCGATACCTGCAAACGAATAATATGTACCCTCGTTTGCATCAGGTGTATATGCAAACGGCAGACAGATAGTAGAAGCCTTGCCGCCCTTGAACTCACGGCGGAACACTACTGTGCCGCTCAAAGTAGAAGGCACTGTTGCAGTCTCGCTCAGCAGATAGTCGGCCTTAGCGCCCTGCTCGTCGCCGAGCGTCTGGGTGTAGTAGCAGTTGGTGATGGTGCCGCCATTGCGGGCGAAGGTGGCTCCAGTGCTTACGGCGTTGGCGTCAGTCTGCGGAGCGTAGAGGCAGTTCTTGATAGTGAGCGAGCCTTTGTCTTTTCTCCAGCCCACGAAACCGCCGCAGTCGGTGGTGGCATCGCTGCCTGTGCTTACTATCTTGCCGTCGAACACGCAGTCCTCAATGGTAAGTTTGGTGGCGTCGCTGTTACCCTTAATACCAACAAATCCGCCGTGGGTGCCGTCGCCGCTCGTGCTGCTGCTAATGGTGACGCTGACGCGGCAGTTGCGGATTGTAACGGTGCCGAACTGGTTGGCGATGACGCCGGCGGCGTTCTGAGCCGATGTGGCGATGGTGCCAGCGACATGGAGATTCTCAATCACGCAGCCATTCTCAGCGTTGCGGAATGGCGCGGCGTACTGCTCGCCGGTGTTGTAGTCCACGGTCAGTGTGTGGCCCTGTCCGTCGAATGTGCCGGTGAAGTCGTGATGTGAGGCTCCTGCCATGCGGGTGATGGGGTCGTCAGCCGTGCCGATGTCTGTACTCAGCTTCACGGTCTTGTTATCGAAGAATCCCTTGGTATTGTCGTCGAGCAGGTAGCAGAATGCGTCCCAGCCCTTGGCGGTCTTGATGGTGTACTCATCACCAGCAGCGTTAACACTGAAGTCGTTGGGATCGGCCCAATTGGCGCTGATGGTCACATCCGCGTTGGGCATGGTAAGCGTGGTGCCACTGAGTGCGCCCGCGCTGGCCGAGTAGCCGGTGAAGAAGTAGCCCGTGCGGCCGGTGTGACTAAGGGTGAGGCTCACGTCATCACCGTCACCGTAGTAAAGGTTGCCGTCGTAAGTGATGCCGCCGCCGCTGTAGGCAGTTATACCACTGGTAGTGTAGGAGGTGACGTTGCCGGTGAGGGCGATGTTGCTGACGGTGACGTCATCGCCTGCGGTGACGCTGCGCGGGATGGTGCCCTGCGCCGTGCCAAAAAGCCTGGTGCGGTAGCAACGGGTGATTGTACTCGAGCCGATGGAATTGTACACGAAGGTGTAGCTATCATTGCTGGCAGCGTGCTCGCCATCGGCGAGCGCAGCGGGGGCGTAGAGGCAGTCGGTGATGCTGACGGTGCCTTGATTACTGCCCACGAAGCCGCTACATTTGGTGGTCTTCTTTTCGTTAATGCTGCTGGTGATTATCTTGCCGTCAAATACGCAGCCCGTGATGTTGACGGTAGGGACATCACTTAGAGTATAGACACCCGACAATATGCCGCTGTGATAACCTGCACCCTTTTTGGTGCTGTTGATGGTGACGCTGCTACGACAGTTCACGATAGTGAGGCCGGGGTAAAAGTCTCTAGCCACGATGCCAGCAGCATACATATTGCTTGTGGTGATGGTACCCGTGACGCGCAGGTTGCGGATGGTGGCGCCAGCGACGTAGCTGAACGGAGCGATATATTTTTCGCTCGCGGTAACGGTGAAGTCCAGTGTATGGTTCTTGCCATCGAAGATACCTGTGAAACAATTGCTTGTTGTGCTACCAGCCATCTGCGTGACGCTGATGTCATCACCCAACTCGAAGTGCTTGTCCCTATATATGTCGTTGTTTATCAACGTGCAGAAGGCGTTCCAGCCCGCTGCATCGCTGATGACGAAGGGCTTCGCATCCGAGCCGTCGGTGCCCGTGCCGAAGCTGAACTGCTTTGGGGCAGAATTGGTCGTTTCCCCCACAATGCCGCCATCGACGCAGCCTGACAAGATATAGACGTCGGTGCTATTATAGCTATATACGTTGTTACCTTGGCCACTTCCGGCCGAGTTGCCACTAACGGTGCCGCCGAAAATGATGCACGTTCCAGATACAACGTACATGCCGCCGCCATGATGGCCGCTGCCACTCGCCGTGTTGCCAGTAATGCTGCCACCCGCCATGATGAATTTGCCGCTAGAACCCACGTACACACCGGCGCCATCGCGGTCGACATTGTTGCCGGTGATGGTACCGCCCGTCATCTTGAGTACTGCATTTGCACCATAGATATACACGCCGTGCTCATGATTGCCAGTGATGGTACCGCCGGCCAGCGTGGTTGTTTTTTTACCTTGAGCAAAGATACCGGATTTATAATTGCCGCAGATGGTGCCGCCAACCATCGTGAACGTACCGTCAGAGTTATACACACCATGGGAGTCGTGGCTGCCGGTGATATATCCGCCGCTGACGGTGATGTAACTGCCGCCGGGCGCAGAGGTGCTCACCGCCGAGCCGTAGCCGCCGCTGAGGGGGATGTAGCGCGTGGGCTTCACAGCGGCATCATCTTTCAGCGTCAAATTGCCGCCATTGCCTATAATTATGACGCCGCCACTGCTGGCCTTGCTGCGGATGCCATAGCCGTTCAGGTCGAGCGTCACCGTCTCGCTGATGGTCAACTCCGCTGTCGTCTTGATACACTGGGTGAGTGTCACCGTCGAGCCGTTGACTGTCGACACGCTCTTCAGCTCTGCCCAGTTACTGACTTCCGTCTCGTCAACAGTATCCGCCCACGCCGTTTGCGCGGTTAGGGTCATTACTAGGGTGAGCAGCGCTACGCTAAGGCGCTGGAGGGTGCCCCTAAATGATAGTAGCCTCAGGCTGCTGGAGGGGGCAAGTTTTTTAAGTTTTCTCATTGCTATTTTTTATTTGTTTCTATGCCTATTTAGAGCAGAATGCGTGTCGCAAAGACACAACATACCATAACAGCGTGCAAAATTACAAAAATATTCCAAAAACGAATATACTTTTTCGATTTTTATTCATTTTTTTCTATCACCTTGTCATCTCGACTAAGCGCAGCGCATGGAGAGATCTCATGATCTCTTTAGGAGATCTCTCGACTACGCTCGAGATGACAGAATGGGTGCGCTCGAGATGACAGAAGGCCTACGCCCTTGATGACAGGTCGGTGGCGGTGGGGATGTAGCCGAATTCGTAGTCGTAGCCACGGGTGGGGTCACTACCACAGAGCAGCGCTGGGCGCTGCTTCAGATCGTATACCTCCATCGAGGGTTTTGTATATTGCTTTTTCATTGTTTTCTGATGTGGTTTATTTGATTACTATTTTACGTCCATTATTAATATAGATGCCGCGCTTGCTGGGCTTGCCATTCAGACGGGTACCACTGAGGGTGTACCAACCGTCGGTGACGATTTCGCCGGTCTGAGTGTTCAGAGTGCCGATGGCAGTTACTTCGCCACGCGAACTTACAAACCTTACTGTGATGGTCTGAGGCAGATCCTCGTCAGCGCGAGTCATGCCGCCGCGATTGCCGGCAAACTGGCTGCCATTCTTATAAGTAAGGTAGCAGCGCATAGGTGGCACGCTAGCGCCATCTTTGGCGTGAACGAACTCGCCTGCCTGTACTTCGCCTTCGTCCCCCACTGTCTTCGTTTTCGAGGCAAAACCATATACATAACCCTCAAATGGCGCCGTACCGTATATCAATTTAGTATACGTGCCTTTGAACGTCCAGTCGCCACTCGCAGTCGAGCCAGCCGTCAGCGAGGCGGGGATTACATCTGTAACTCCGCTAAATGTCACCTCGCCTGTGGCATCGGGCATAAACACATAAGGCATGTTAGCCTCGGTGCTTGTCACTTTGTTACCATCGGGTGTTGCATCGCTCATCGTGGCTACCCAACCATTGGTCGAGTCATGAGTTATACCAGCGAAGCGATAAACCTTGCCACCTGAAATTGTGTTCATCGCGAACGGCAGACAAATGGTTGATGCCTTGCCAGCCGTAAACTCACGTTTAAACTCAGCGGGTACTGTTTTACCTTGCAGGTTAGTAGTAAGATAGGTTACGCCCTCTGTCTCGCTATCACTCAGGGGGATGATGCCAAGATAGTACTTATTGTCGAAACCTAGGCCGTAATTCAGACCATTATTGCTATAGGTCTTTACAATGCCCTCGCCAGTACCGTTGCACAGCCGTTCTGGCGCAGCCGATACCTCATAAGCCTGCTTGCCCTGCGCAGTGCCGAGAACTGCGGTGTAGTAGCTGTTGGTGATATTAACATTGGTGGCATCGTTGCGGACGAAGGTACGGCTGGGATAACTGCCAGACGTACCATCGATGGTGACGCTGGCGGCAGGGGCGAAGAGGCTGTTGCTGATATTCACGGTGCCGCTATTACTTCTCCAACCCACGAAGCCACCACAGCTATGGGTTGCTGTTGTGCCAGTGCTGAGCAGACTGCCGTCGAACACGCAACCCTCGATGGTGAGGGTGGCGTTGCTGTTGTTGGCAGCCACGAATCCGCCGTGGGTGCCGTCGCCGCTGACGCTACTTTGGATGTTAACACTGGAGATGCAGTTGCGGATGGCGACAGTGCCAAACTGGTTGCTGACGAATCCTGCGGCATACTTGGCCGAGGTGTAAATGTTGCCAGTGACGTGGAGGTTCTCAATGCTTCCGCCGTCCATGTAGCGTAAGGGTGCAGCGTACTGCTCGGTAATGGGGCTATCGGACGTGCCGTAGTTGACGGTCAGCGTATTGCCTTTTCCATTGAACGTGCCAGTGAACTTATGGCTGCTCGAACCCGCCATGCGGGTCACGCTGATGTCATTGTTCAGTTTCACGGTCTTGTCGGTAAACGATGTGCCGCCTTCCAGCAGGTCGCAGAACTGATTCCAGCCCTTGGTGGTGTTGATGGTGTAGGTGTTGCCGTTGACGGCGAGGTCATCCTCCAGCTCCCACTGTGCGTAGAGCGTGAGGTCTCCAGACCTGGTGATATTCTGCTGGTCGTTGTAGGCCGTGCCGCTGCCGTCGGCCTTGGTATTCCATCCCGTGAAGCTGTAGCCTGTGCGGGTAAAGCCGCATGGCGACAGGGTTTGCGGCAAGCCTTGTGTGATTGACTGGTCGGCCATCGTGCCCTCGCCGCCGTTGGCATCGTAGTGGACGGTGTGACCTAAAATATGGTCAGGGTTAAAATCTTGCCACTGTGCGTAGAGCGTGATGGTCTCGTACTCCGCTGCGATGTCGGTGACCACCTGGCCGTTGCTGTAGCTGACACCGCTGCCGTTGGCCTTGGTGTTCCAGCCTAAGAAAACATATAAGGGAACGGGGGGGGTAAAAGCGTTAGCCGTCAGCGCTTGCGCCTCGCCGACGGTGAACGTCTGGTCGGCAATCGCTCCCTCGCCGCCGTTGGCATCGAAGTGGACAAAGTAGCTGTTGGGGGGAAGGGCAGTCCACTGCGCGTAGAGCGTGAGGCTTACAAACGGGGTGATATTCTGCTGGTCGTAGTAGGCCTCGCCGCTGCCGTCAGCCTCGGTGTTCCAGCCAGTGAAGCGGTAGCCCGTGCGGGTGAAGGCGTTGGCGGTCAGGTTTTTCACCTCGTAGAGGGTGAACGTCTGGTCGGCCATCGTGCCCGTGCCGCCGTTGGCGTCGAAGTGGACGGTGAAGGTTTGTACCTGCTGCCACGTTGCGTAGAGCGTGATGGTCTGGTCCGCCGATGCGATGTCGGTGACCTCCTGGCCGTCGCTATAGACGACGGGGCCGCCATCGGTGGTGGCCCAGCCCAAGAAGGAATAAGAATTGAAATTGTCAGCGCGGGTGAAGCCGCAGGGCGACAGGGTTTGCGGCACACCAACGTAAAAAGTCTGGTCGGCCATCGATCCCGAAACGCCGAATTCGTCGCCCGTGCTGTAATGGACGTAGTACACCTGCCCCCCAGCTGGGCGAACAGTAATGTTGAGCGTCGTATTATTATCCGGGTCAGGCGTGAACGTGCAGTTATTGCCATCCGTATTGACAGCAAGCTGCTGGTTCTGGCCGAAAAAAACGTAAGTTGCACTGAACTCCGTGCTGATAGATTGCGACGAGGTGACGGCGATGGTGACCACCGTGTTATCTAAGGGATAAAATCTGTTTACGTTGTTGCTCAGCGTCTCGTGTTCAGTAGGGTAACCCGTACTTTGGCCAGTGTAAGTGACGCTAACGGTGACATCGCTGGCCGCCACGCCGTCGTAGGTGATGTTGGTGGTGACGTCTGCCGCCCCTGCCGTCGTGGCTGTGAGCAGCATCATGAGCAGCATCATGGCCGCCCTAGAAAAAGATCTGAATGATTTCTGTCTCATATTCATTAACTATATTACTATTTCATTATTTTTGATGAATACACACAAAAAAGTTGCGGGTTCGCCCGCAATGGTGGCAAGCAAAGCGCATGGAGAGAACTCTTGGACAAGCCAAGCGGCCGCTCGATCTCTGATCGCTTGCAAGGCAAGAAAGCCGAGCGCTCGACTACGCTCGAGATGACATGGGTGGAGATGAAACTTTCGCTCATATATAGTTGATCATTGAGATTTTAATGCTCTCAAAAACGGGTGCAAAGGTAACACTTTTCCGCGAAACCACCAACAATTCTTTTAATTTTTTGTAATTATATCACTTTATCTTGCTAATTTCAAATAAATATCGTAACTTTGCAATCGATAATTATTAAAACAAAATATTATATGGAGACAGCAACAAGAAGACGTCGTACAGTTCGGCCAATTACTAAGGCATGGAACTTGGTGAAGGACCTCGACGATGCAGATAAGTTGGAGTTAATGGCGATGCTTATTGAGAGTGTCAAGCCTGCTTTGGCTAAGACTGATGAGCAAGATATGAATGGATTAGATAAAGACTTCTTTACACCCGAGGAAGCCTACGAAATAGTAATGAAAGACGTCAAGTCTATTTATGGAATAAACGATGCAGTATAAATATAGCTTTAATAAACGTACAGTTTCCAAAATAAGATCTTTTTATCGAAATGTTTCGCTGAAATACAAACATACATATTCTTATGAGGACATGGAGCGTAATGTTCATGATGCCATATTCTCTATTTATGAAATTGAGAAGACCTTGCCTCGTAGGAAACCAACTTTAAGCCGATGGTCAGGTTATCATATGGCAAACACAGATAAGTGGTACTATGCATACGAAATTGACGGAGATGATATTAAGGTTGTTGATGCCTGCCACGCTCAAAACATGCATAAATAAATTATTTGAAATATAAGTCTTCCGCCTTTGCGAATCCTTAGTGAACTGCAAAGGCGGAAGTTTTTTTATTCATTAATAAAGTTCTTAGTTGTCATGTCGTAGTATAGGGCTTCGAGTTCTTGGAGAGTGAGGTTCTCTACGGAGTGCTCGATGATACGTATAAGTTCATCGCGCCGAAAGTCTTCCGGCTTTGTGAATTTGTCCATATATCCCATAGCTGTGTACTCTTTAATCGATAAGTTCGCTTGGGGGAGTAACGATGGGTTTGCCGTCCTTGTCGAGGAGTGGGGTGAGGCCAGCACCGTTGCAGTACTGTGCAAACAGATAGTTAACACCAGTCTCGGTATCGATGATGATACCTGTATCCTTTAGCAGTCCATTGTTGGAAGCTTTCTTCCAGATAAATCTTTTGTGTGACATATTACAATAATGCAGTTATTGATTAATTTGTGCGCAAAGGTACAACATTATTCTGAAATATCCAAAGAATAATGAATAATAAATTTTTAATAAAAAATTTGCTGGTTACGCAAATATTTGCTATTTTTGCAGCGTGAGATTATAAATGTTACGGCTCGACCATGGAAAAAATTACACTTGCTAACAGATTGAGCATACGTATTATGGCTGTAGTGCTGGTGATGACTGTCATCATCATGGCTGTAGTTTACGTGATAACCAGAGACTCGATGGCAAGGGAGGCAGAAACGCGATATGAGAGCGTGTTACAGAACGAAAACGAGAAGATACGTGGTGTGCTGTCGGATGTGTATGTGGCTGCAATAAACAATGTGAACGTGATAGAACGCGACATAGACGACCCCGACAAACTACAGGCACACCTGGAGCGGATGGTGAGTCTGAACATGTATATGAGCAGCGCACGCCTAATATTCGAACCCGACTTCTACCCGCAGCTGGGGCACAGCTATGAGATATACGCATGGCGCGACAGCGCTGATGTGATAAAGGGGCGACAGATGAACGAGAAACATCCTGATTTCCTGGTGCATGCATGGTATAAGGATGCATTCAACAGCGAAATAGATGACTGGACACCGCCTTACTTCGACCGTGCGTCGTCGCTTCAGCTTACTACCACCTATCTGGTGCACATACACGACCATAAGGGCCGCAAAGTGGGTATGCTGGGAGCCGACGTTAGTCTGGAGTGGTTGCGCGAACGCCACAGACGTGAGGATGCCGCCATACACGACAAGTACGAACAGAACTTTGCAAAACAGTCGTACAGTTTTATCATCGACCACGATGGCACGTACCTGATAAATCCTCTGGAGGAAAGGGTGCTGAAGGAGAAATTCCAGAATATCACGGCTGAGTCGCCGAGCACCAAAGATGATGAGCTGGCGCAGAAGATGATGAACGGCGAGAGCGGTGTGTGCCGACTGCCTGACGACGGACTGGACTGCTGGGTGTTCTACTCGTACGTGAAATATGCCGACTGGACAGTGGCTATAGTTGTGCCCGAGGATATAATATATCATAAGGGTAACGTGCTGGCCAACATCATACTGGCAGTGCTGTTTCTGGGACTGGTGCTGATATATCTGCTGAGCCACCACTATATTACTAAAGGTCTGAGACCGCTTACACCGTTTGTTAAGATAGCCCGACAGATAGCGCAAGGAAACTTTGATATCGAACTGCCTGAGGTGAAGAGCCGCGAGGTGAGCGCACTGCGCGAGGCTTTCGGCGATATGCAGCAATCGCTTAACAGATATATAGATGAGTTGAGGGATACTGCAGCCTCGAATGCGGCGATGGAGCAGGAACTGAAGATTGCAAGCGATATACAGCAGCGAATGCTGCCCAAGGTGTATCCTCCATTCCCAGAACGTAAAGACATCGACATATTCGGCGAGGTGGTGACGGCCAAGCAGGTGGGTGGCGACTTGTTCGACTTCTTTATACGCGACGAGAAACTGTACTTCAGTATTGGCGATGTGGCTGGTAAGGGTGTGCCTGCGGCTCTGGTGATGGCGGTGGCACGATCGATGTTCCGCAGCGCATCGATGACTCATACTTCGCCCAAGCTGATAGTTGAATCGATAAACCATTCGGTGTGTCAGAGTAACGACTCGTTTATGTTTGTAACGCTGTTTATGGGAGTGCTCGACCTGGCTACGGGCCGACTGCTGTACTGCAATGCCGGACATGAGCCCCCTGTGCTGGTGGGTGGTGCTCACACCCGATTCCTGAACTGCGACAATAACATACCGCTGGGACTGCGTGATAACTGGGAATATTCCGAACAGCGATCGCTGATAGATAATGGCACCACGCTATTCCTGTATACCGACGGATATACCGAGGCCGAGACAGTAGACCACGAACAGTTTGGTAGTGAGCGCATGTGTGCGGAGGCTCTGCGACTGAGTGCCTTGCATCACGACTCGCGTACGTTTGTGCAAGAGATACGCAAGGCCGAGCGCACGTTTGTAAACTACATACCTCAGGGCGACGATATATCGCTGCTGGCCATCAAATACAAGGGTGGACATAACAAGCACCTGTATCATAGAGGAATATCACTGGTTAACGATGTGCAGGAGGTACCGGCACTGGCTATATTCGTGGGCAGTATCTGCGAAGACATGCGATTCGACGAACTGACCACTGCAGGAGTTAACCTGGCTATAGAAGAGGCTGTGGTAAACGTGATGAATTATGCCTATCCGGAAGGCTCTCGCCATAACATACTGCTGGAGGTGGTGGCCGACAAGGAGAAGATAAAATTCGAACTTTCAGACGATGGACGCCCATTCGACCCGACTACGGTATCGGAGGTGGATGTTACACTGCCGGCCAACCAGCGCCCGGTAGGTGGACTGGGAGTGCACCTGATTCGCCACTATATGGACAGCGTGAGCTATGAGCGCAAGGATGGGCAGAATGTGCTCACGATGGTGAAATATTTGAAGGGTAAAGAATAAAAAAAGATATAATTATGGAAGCAACAATCAGAAAGGAAGACAACAAGTGTGTGACACTGATACTTGACGGACGTCTTGACACATCGGTGACACCAAAGACTGAGAAAGAGGTTGAGCCACTCTACGACTTCGTGGGCTACGAGATCGTGATAGACTGTACGCGTCTGGACTACATATCGAGTAGCGGACTGCGACTGCTGATGGCTATAAACCAGCGCTGCAGTGCCAATAAGTGCGAGCTATATATCAAGGGACTGCAGGCCAAGGTGTACGACGTGTTCCAGACTACCGGCTTTGTACACTTGTTTAAGTTCAAGTAAGATCAATATCCTTGATACACTGTGAAACGAAGTAGTTTGCTATTTCGCCATCGACATTGTATAATGGCTGAATGCGGTTAGAAACCTTGTTTGTGCCTATGCTCTGCAGCACTTCGTTCTGTTCGGTAAGATTGCCGTTCTTGTCGTAGAATGCGATGGCTACAAACGGATTGTTGAACATAGTCTCGTATTTGCATATTATTTCTTCTTTCAGCTGGTTGTCGTCGGGCTGGTAGTATTCTCCTATCTGGCCTGCTTTGGATATGATGACGTTGAGCTTGGCTGAATGGTGGTCGGCACGGATGGTGCGGATTTTCACCAGATAGCAAACCACACCAAGTATGGCTGCCAGTATAAGCGATATGATGCCTGTCCACAGAGGTACCTGCGATGGATGCAGCTCATGGCGCTCGGGGTGCATCCAAATATTGTAAATGGAGTGTATGTAGCCACGGAGTTTCAGTCGCATAAACTGGTCGTCGAACTGCTCCATCAGTTGGCGGTCCTTGCCCACCAAATAAACCTCGACGATAGAGTCGGGGCGAATACGCTTATAGTTTACCACCTCTTTGCTGAAGTAGTACTTACTCTTGTCGTAATCTCTGATATCGGCGAATATCAGGTCGGCCTCGCCTTTCTCGAACGCCGGTTTGAGGTCGTCATCAGTCATGCTTGTGAAAGTGCAAGGAACTCCCATTTCGGTGAGTACGGCTCGGGCTATGTCAATATGACTACCCTCGGGCGAACCATAAGTACCCTTGAACTCATAGGGCTTGTCGGTACGACTGCACACTATGACCACGGGGTTACTCTTGTTGTATCGGTCGGTAAGTGCTTGACCCGACACTTGCAGTACTGTTGCCAGCAGTAGGATTGTGGCTGTGATGTATCGGTACTTCATACGCAGAAAACGAATATGCCTAGCAACTCGCCGTCGTGATTCTTTACGGTACGCATCTTATACTCCACGCCGTTGGTAGTGGCGTGGTAGCCGTGTAGATCGCGCAGCGAAGCCAGATGATTGTGGAATATAGTGTTTAGGTCTGCATGGCTTTCTACCAGTGCATCGATATCGATATGTAGCAGTTCGCAGGCCTTCGTGTTAGCATTACGTATAATGCCTTCTTTGTCGAAGAACAGTATGCCCGAATCGGTGCTGTAGAACATCGACCAGTATCGCAACAGTCGTTCGCTGTCGGCTGTCTTCTGTCGGCGTTGTTCGGTTATGTCCTTCTTTATTGCAACTATCTCAAGCGGATTGCCGTTGCGACTGCGACGCAGCACCGACAGGTCAACTGCAAATGAGTGCAGCCTATTGTCGTCATAGTCCATGTCAAGGGCCTGTAGCTCTAAGGTTATCTTTTGTTCCTCGTGGCCGTGCGCGTCCTTATGCCTGCTGGCCAGTCGTTCCAGAGCTTCGCGCAGTTTCCAGAAGTCCTCGCGGCTGTATCGGTGCGAAAACGCATCGAAAGAGTAGGTGCCAATCACATGTCCCTTCTCGTTGTAGTAATAAAATTTGTGGTTTTTTACCTTATATGACCAAATGCGCAGGAGGCCGATATTCTCTATCTGCGACAGTTGGGTTAACAATTGGGCCTGCTTGCTATGCATGCGCCTGTACTGCACTACAAACCATACCAGTAATAAGGCTGCGACCGCTAGCAACAATATGCCTGCGATGGCCAGTGTGGTATGCCACTGAGGACTGCTAAGCGGAGTACGGTCAGGGTAGAACCATTTGCTCTCAAGTGCCTCCATCTTGTCATCGGTATATAGCTTCGAATAGGTCTTGTCCAGCAGATTCAACAATTGCTGGTTTCGCGACAGGAATTTATAGTCCATGTGTGGCATGTTGACCGGAGTTTCCATCAGATTGTTCAGACGCTTCTCGCGGATAATCCATCTCAGTGCCGCCGTGTTCCACACAACCTGGCCCTGCTGCGTGTCGTTTAGCTTAATCATCTCATTTATCATGTCCTTGCTCACGATGGCATTATCGGCCCAGCCATAGTCGTTCATCAGCTCCAGACATGTACTATGTTCGCTTACCGTTACCTTGTTGTCGGGGTTGCTCAGGTCGTGGAATGTCTTGATGGCCACGTCATTGCTCTTAGGTGTAGCCACGCTCTGGGTTAACAGTGCTATTGAGGTGTGGCCATATTGTCCGTAGTCGCTGTTGGGCATGGCCGGCACACCAAATGTAAGATCGCATTGTCCCGACTTCAAGTCGGCCAGCACCTCGCGGAATGGCTTGAGCTTGATAACGTATGGAATCTTCAGTTCATCAAGCAGCAACTTTACCAGTGCCACATTATATCCATCAGGTTCGCCCTTATCATTAATATATGTATATGGGTAGAAGTTGGTAGCGTCTTCGTATACCAGTGGTTTGTGATCAGTAAATATATCGAGAGTGTCGCCTTGAGCATAAACGCTGCCAGCGAATAGTATGAAACATGGTATAATCAGCAGTAATCTGAACATAGCAATAGGTAATAGAAATAGTAAAACACTGCAAAGATATGAAAAAAAATTAGTAATTACAAACAATTTATTATTTTTTTTGTAACTTTGCCCTCGAGATATTAACCTGAAATATGGAATTGTTGGTAAAAAACAGACATATATGAAAAGAATTATTAACCTGATTCTATTAGCTTTTGTAAGCCTGAACAGTTTGGCAGTGTCGTCTTATGATGAAAAAGACGTAAAGAGGTTGCGGGGTGAGATGTTACGACTAATCAGTACCGCTGAAAGAGAAAAATTTTACGAAGTATCCAACAAACTGAAGGATGTATGTCAGCAACTGTGCGATGAACGCACCTTCTACACCGCCTGGGGTAATCAGGCCGATTACGAGGCTACACGCCAGAACTATGCCAAAGCTGATGAGATAGCAGAACAGATAGCTAGCTATGCCGCCGAGCAAAATAGTCACTGGGGCAACTATATAGCACTGCACACCCGCGCTATGACTGCACTGCAGAAGCAGGATTATAATGCTGCCGAGGAAGCATTCAAACGTGCTGTCGACTTCCGTCATAAGTATTTCCCCAAGGAGAGTGCGGGCGACGATCTGCAGGAACTCATGAAAATAGCCAATCATCGTAAGGACCAGAAGGCCGGACTGATGTATGCACGTAAGATTCTGGCCGAACCCAATGTGGCTCCGATACACAAGGGTAGGGCACTGTTCCGACTGAGTCAGTTTGCGTTCAACAAGAATAATGCAGAACAGTATGACAGCATATATAACGTACTGATGGAGCTGAAGGAATCAGACGGTATAGCTGCCATAGAGCCGGTGGTAGAGGTGAACTACGAGATACTGCACCGTAACTTCCAGAAGGCATTGGAACTGTGCGAAGGACTTTCGCCCGACAAGAAAGCCGAGCGTATGGCTGTGATTTATCACCGCATGGGCAATAACGACAAGGCCTACGAGATGATGGCCAAGTATAAGAAGATAAACGACTCGATAGTACTGGTGTCGCACGGCAATGTGGTGGCCAGCTGCTACGTGCAGATGAACAACGAGCGTATGAAACTTGAGCAGAAGATGCTGGAGGATGAAAACGCCCAACTTAAGAGCTGGCTGATATACATACTGTGTATTGTCTTAGTGATAATACTTGCGGTAGTGATTTGGATACACCATTTGCGTATAAAGAAACTTGAGAAGGAGAATGCTAAGTTGGAGGAAGAGAAAAAAAGTGCCGAGAAAGCATTTGATATGAAAAATGAGTTTATCACCAATATCACCAACGAGTTGCGTGCGCCACTCAATCCTATTGAGGGATTCTCGGATATCCTGGCTACACCAGACTATCAGCTGCAGGACGAAGAGCGTGAGGTGCTACGCGGTATGATAAAAGACAGCTCAAAACATATCACCAAACTGATAGACGAACTGGCCGAGATGTCGTTCTACGAGAGCAAGAAGTCGCTGCCTATGAACTATACCATGTCGCCTAACCATCTGGCCCGACACATGGTGGATGCTATGCGTCCACACTGCAAGGAGGGTGTACGAATGTTCTTTGAGAGCGACCTGCCCGACGATTATGCTGTGCAGACAAATCAGGAGGCAATGGAGGCTCTGCTTAAGCACTTGCTCGAGAATGCTGTGCAGTACACCGATAAGGGTGTGATAACATTAGCTGTTACCGAGTATGAGGACTGTGTGCGTACCAGTGTCACAGATACAGGGCGCGGCATTGCGCCAGAACGTAGAGAGCATGTATTTGAAACATTCCGCGAACTGGGCGACAATCAGAAGCTACAAGGACTAGGCTTGTCTATCTGTCAAGCCATAGTAAAACTGCTAGGCGGTAAGATATGGCTAGACGAAAGCTATACTGATGGAACACGTTTCGTTTACGATGTCCCTATCCACAAGTCTGGCGAAGCATAAGAGCTTTTAATTTAAATGTATACAGAACATCGTGAGGTCGTCGTTTGGCTCGGCGCCGTCGCGATGTTTCTCTATCTCGGCTGTCAAGTTGGCGATAACCTGTTCTGATGTGTCGTATGATGTCTGGCGCAGGAGTTGCAGCATGCGGCTATCACCAAACTGTTCTTGTTGCTGGTTCTCTGCTTCATTGAGTCCGTCGGTATAAAGGAAGAACGGACGCCCCTTGATGGTGTCGATTTCCTCGCCCTCGTACTGAATGTCCTTCCACAGACCGATAGGGGCATTAGGCTTCATCTCGAGGAACTCGCCGTGATGCTCGCCACCACCGATTACAGGCGCGTTATGACCTGCATTGCAGAAGTCGAGATGACCTGTCTTCAGGTCGAGCAATCCCAACCAGAAGGTTACGAACATGCCCTGCTGATTGTCCTCGGTCAGTGCGGCATTCATACGGGTGCAAATCTCGGCTGGCATCATGCCTTGAGCCGACAGGGTTCGGAACAGACGGGTGGCCTGGGCCATAAACAGCGACGCAGGAACGCCCTTGCCCGACACGTCGCCAATGGCAAAGTAGAACTTGTCGCCCAGGAGCACATAGCCATACAGGTCGCCACCAACCTCCTTGGCTGGGGTCATCTTGGCAAACACATCAAGTCCCTCGCGATCAGGGAACTCATGGGGCACCATGCTCATCTGTATATCGCGGGCAATGCGCAGCTCACTCTCAATGCGCTCCTTGGCAGAAGTCGTTTCTTCTAGTTGATCGTAGGCCTCCTTAAGCTCCTCGTGGGCCACCTCAAGGCGCTTGGCAGCGCGATGGCGGAAGAAGATGAAAATGGCAAGGCCTATGATGACCAGAACGGCTACAATGCCACCGGTAATGGAGCGCTGGCGCGACAGCTTGTACTGCTGCTCGGCTATCTGCTGGTCCTTCTGCTGAGTGGCGTAGATTACGGTCAGCTCGGCTGCATTGTCCTGCAACTGATGGTGCCATACGCTATCTACCACGCCAGCCAGTTCCTGAGCCATCTTATATGCCTCGGCTTTTCGACCTGCCTTCTCATACACACGGAAGCTCTCTGCCAGATTGCTAAGGTTCTCCATAGAGTAGTCCATGCCCATGGCCTTGTGCAACTGGTAAATGGGATCAAGCATATCGGCTGCGGCATCCCACTGGTTGGTCTTTTCGAGATATGACAGCTGCTCGATAAGGAACGCAGGGTTCTGGGCAAACGGGGTTTTCATAAAGTCTTCGTAAACTTTATGAGCCTCTGCTTCTCTACCATTAGATACATAACACATAGCCTTGCACAACTGTACCTTGGCTCGCAGCATAGGTTCTGCCGATGGCAAATGAGTCTTCTTGTTGCGCTCGGCCATCATGTCGAGAAACTTCTCTGCTCGCTCTATCCAAGGCATCGAAAGGTCGGGGTAGGAATTGTAATAAGATGTGGCGATGTTTGCTATGAGTGTCCCCATCGTCTCGAGTGTAACATGGGTGGTATCGGTAGCTGCCAGATCCATAAGCACGTCATAGGCCTTCTGCATGCTAACTTTACCATCGTCCTTCTGCTTCAGTATAAGTTGGCAGTTGCCCAATACGAACTGCAGTGATGCCTCCCATACCTTATAATCAGGGTTGTTGTCCTTTTTGAGTTGGGCTGTGGCAGCCTGGGCCAGCTGTATGGCTTCACCCATATTGCCTCGCATCATGGTCACTGTACACAGATTATATTGAGCCTGATAATAACCTTTAGGCCAGATGCTATGCAGCTCGGGAGTGATTGCCTTGCGGCCCTCAGACGATGCTGTAAGCATGTTGCCCACACGAGCATTGAGCACGCCTCGAATCATGTTGATGACGCACTCTGGGTAATTGCCTGAAGATTCGAGACTGTCTATATACAGAAAAGCCTCAGCAGGATTCTGATTAAGTAGTGATACCGACTTGGCCTGTACGGCTTGATACTCGTCGACGTTTGATTGACTACTCTTGGTATTACTGCCTAAACAGCCTACCAGTACCAGCGCCAGTGCCAGAAATGCTGCAATTTTAATAATCTTCATTTCCTTTTATTTATGTTATTAATAATTAATCTTAAACTTGTGCAAAGGTACAAAATATTTCTGAAATAAGCAAAAATATTGGTTATTATTTGCTGGTTTTAAATAATTATTGTACCTTTGGCGAAGCAATAACAAATAATAAATTTATAATATAATATGTAATGAGAAACTCTTGGCAAGTGATACTAACCGCACTGGTGATACTATTGACGGGTTGTGGCAAAAACGAGGATATTAAGACCTTGACGCTGAATAGCGAGGATGATATAAGCGGTCTGACTGTGGCGGTACAGACTGGCAGTATCTACGACTTTGAAATGTCGAAACGAAGTGATGTTAAGGTGGAACGCTACAACAGTGCTCCTGACGTGGTGGCTGCTGTAACTACAGGACATTTAGATGTAATGAAGGACGATGAAACATGTATGTCGCCCAGCGACCTGCGAAATCATCACATGCGTATAGCTATGCGTTGTGACGAATCATTCGACGTGGCCTATGCATTTCGCAAGGATGATGGTGCAACGGTAGAACAGTTTAATACATTTCTGGATAATATACGGGCTGAGGGAACTTATGACAAGATATATAGTCGATGGTTTGATACAGAAGTGCCCGACACGGTGAATCTGCCTGCTATAGAAGAATATAGTAGCGGTGAACCGCTTCGTGTAGTTACACACTCGCTGTTGGCGCCACTGTGCTTCCGTAAAGGAGAACTATGGACAGGATTCGAGATAGAACTGTTGAAACGGTTTGCTGCATACGCCAAGCGCCCCTTAGATATAAAGTTGCTAGACGCGGCGAGTGGTGCTGCGGCACTGCAAAGTGGACTGGCTGATGTGTGGAGTGGCTGCATTTTTATCACTGAAGAGCGTGCCGAGAAGGTGTTGTTTACTAAACCATACTATCAGTGTCATGCAGCTTACTTCGTGCTTGACAAAGGGCCGGCAGCAAACTCTAGTTTCTGGACTGGAATCAAGGATAGCTTCTATAGTAATCTAATGGAAGAGGATCGCTGGCAATTCCTGGTCGACGGCCTGTACGAGACAATGGTGATAGCAGTGCTATCGCTGTTGCTAGGCACGCTGTTGGCCGCCATCATCTGTTGGATGCGTATGAACAAGCGGCGCTGGTTGCGCATGGTGGCTGCTACATATATTGATATTATGCGCGGTGTGCCGTTGCTGGTTGTAATGATGCTAATGTTCTATGTGGTACTTTCGGGATCGGGTCTCAGCCCCACCATCGTTGCTGTCATAAGCTTTGCTCTGGTGTTCGGTGCATACGTCAGCGAAATATTCCGCACGGCTATACTGAGCATCGGTCGTGGACAGACCGAGGCGGGTGTGGCATTGGGATTTACACCGTTGCAGACATTCATATATATTATATTGCCACAAGCAGCGCGAGCCGCAATGCCGGTGTATAAGGGCGAGGCTGTGTCGCTGTTTAAAAATACATCTATCGTGGGATATATCGCTATCCAGGACCTGACCAAGGCTAGCGACTTGATACGTAGTCGCACGTTTGATGCATTCTTCCCGCTCATCATCATCTCTATTATTTACTTTGTGCTGGCATGGCTGTTAGGCAAGATGCTGGATAAAACCGTTAAAACCCAAGAATCATGATTAGTATAAGACATCTGAGCAAGACATATATTACACGCGATGGCATGCCTCTGAAGGTACTGAAAGACGTGAACTGCGACATAGAGAAAGGCGAGGTGATAAGTATCATCGGTCCGTCGGGCACTGGTAAGAGTACTTTTCTGCGTGCACTGAATCTGCTTGACCCGCCTACTGGTGGCGAGATACTGGTGGACGGTGACAATATATTGCGTAAGGACTACCCGATAAACCTGCTGCGACAACGCATGGGTATGGTGTTCCAGAGTTTCAATCTTTTTGATCACCTTACCATACTACAGAACGTGACGCTTGCACCTATCAAACTGCTAGGCAAGGCAAAACAGGAAGCCGAGACCGAGGCAATGCAACTGCTGCGCAAGGTGGGAATGGGTGAAAAGGCTGGAGTGTATCCATCGTCGCTAAGTGGAGGACAGAAGCAGCGTGTAGCTATTGCCAGATCGCTGGCCATGCATCCCGAGGTAATACTTTTTGACGAACCAACGAGTGCTCTTGACCCAACGATGGTGGGCGAGGTGCTGAGTGTAATACGCCAATTGGCCAAGGAAGGTATGACCATGCTGATAGTGACACACGAGATGAAATTTGCACACGATGTGTCGACACGAGTATTCTTCATGATGGATGGTGTTATACACGAGGATGGTACACCACAACAGATTTTCGAGAATCCTGTGCACAGTGCTACCAAGGCTTTTGTGAACCGTATACAGAAGTTGGTATATGAGGTGGATTCTGATGATTTCGACTTCCTTAAGATAAATACCGAAATCAGACAGTTCTGCATAAAATACAATATAGCTGAAAAAACAGAAACTGCCAATGCGCTGATACAGGAGATGCTGTTTGAGCATCTGCCCCAAATACGCCCGATAACCGTAAGAATGAGTCACACCGAACTGTCGGGTGTAACAGCACTCGACTTCATGGTAGAAAACATCAACAGCTCGCCTCTGCCTGCGGGAGTAAGAGATACCTTGCGTCAGCGGTTCAAAGATGTGATTGAGGAATCCACCACCCGTGGCTTCAGGGTTAAGATATTGTTATAATTCTATAATTATCTGGATATTCTGCGATATGTGAGGTATTTTTTGTACCTTTGCACCCATGATTAATGAATATCAGATAAGAGTAAAGCCAGAAGTAGCGGCACAGGAGGATAGACTGAAAGCCTATCTTAGTGATGAGTATGGTATCAACGCCAATGAGATATTTGGCGTGAGGATACTGAAGCGAAGCATTGACGCCCGACAGCGACAGATATATGTAAACCTTAAGGTGCGCGCTTACGTGAACGAGCTGCCTAAGGATGACGAATACCAGCACACGGAGTATCCTAACGTGGAAGGTAAGCCGCAGGTGATAGTGGTAGGTGCCGGACCTGGCGGACTGTTTGCCGCACTGCGACTGATAGAACTGGGACTGCGCCCCATAGTACTGGAGCGCGGCAAGAATGTGCACGACCGCAAGAAGGATCTGGCCAACATCAGCCGTACGCAACAGGTGGATGGCGAGAGCAACTACTGCTTTGGTGAGGGTGGTGCCGGTGCGTACAGTGACGGAAAACTATACACACGATCGAAGAAGCGTGGTAATACAGACAAGATACTTAACGTGTTCTGTCAGCACGGTGCATCGACAGCAATCCTGGCCGATGCGCATCCGCATATAGGTACCGACCGACTGCCAAAGGTGATCGAGGCTATGCGCAACACCATACTGAGATGTGGTGGCGAGGTGCATTTTGAGACCAAGATGACGCAGCTGATTCTTAACAGCAATACTATCGTAGGATGTATTGCTGATAAGGAGTATAGGGGCCCTGTAATTTTGGCCACAGGTCACTCAGCCAGAGACGTTTACAGATATTTGGCTGAAGCAAAGATTGAAATAGAAGCGAAGGGTATAGCAGTGGGTGTGAGACTGGAACATCCATCGCAACTGATAGACCAGATACAGTATCACAGCAAGCAGGGTAGAGGACGCTGGTTGCCAGCAGCTGAGTACTCGATGGTGACCCAGGTCGACGGTCGTGGTGTGTACTCATTCTGTATGTGTCCCGGAGGATTTGTGATACCTGCTGCCACAGATAAAGAACAGATAGTGGTGAACGGTATGAGTCCGGCCAACCGCGGTACTGCATGGAGTAACAGCGGTATGGTGGTTGAAGTGCGTCCGGAAGACATCGAGGGCGACGACTGCCTGGCCATGATGCGATTCCAAGAAGAACTTGAACGGATGTGCTGGCAGCAGGGCAATATGCAGCAGACTGCACCTGCACAGCGCATGGTAGACTTTGTGAATGGCAAGTTGAGTTACGATCTGCCAAAGTCGTCGTATGCGCCAGGACTGATAAGCAGTCCGCTGCACTTCTGGATGCCGAAGATGATAAGCAAGCGACTGCAACAGGGTTTCAAAGCGTTTGGCAAGAGTGCTCACGGGTTCCTGACCAACGAGGCGGTGATGATAGCGGTAGAGACGCGTACGTCGTCGCCTGTACGTATCGTGCGTGATCGCGAGACGCTGATGCACGTAACGGTACAGGGCTTATTCCCCTGCGGCGAGGGCGCCGGATATGCCGGTGGAATAGTCTCAGCCGGAGTAGATGGCGAACGCTGCGCCGAAGCCTGTGCTCAATATCTTGAGCAAATTAGGAATTAAGAATTAATATTTAAGAGAAAAAGTTCGAAAAAGGTTTGGAGTTTCCAAATCTTTTTTTTATATTTGCAGCATAAAACAATCTATTAACTAAAATAAGGAACGATATGAATAGGGAGGAACAATTTGTAATTACGATCAGTCGCCAGTTTGGAACTGGAGGCCATGAGATCGGTGAAGAAATTGCACGGCGACTCGGTGTAAAACTGCTTGACAAGCAAATACTTAACGAAGTAGCAAAACGTGCTCCACGTATGGAAGAAGCTATGGAGAAGATCGAAGCCCGCAATCCACTGTGGCGCGACGACTTCACAAACTTCTACCGCAACTACATGGCTAAGGCCGAGTATGACGGCGCAGAACAAGACCAGACATCGCACGAACTGTTTGAGGCCCAGTGCCAGATTGTCCGACAGATAGCCGCAAAGGAGAGTTGCGTGATAGTGGGACGATGCGGATTCTACATCTTTAAGGATCATCCCAACGCACTGAAAATCTTCATCCACAGCACCGAAGACTGCCGCAAACGCAGAATTGCCGAGAAGTATGGATTGGACCTGCGCGACGCTGCTGCAATGGTGGTAGATAATGACTACAGCAGAGAGCTCTACACCAAGACATTTACCGGCTGCGAATGGACCGATGCACGCAACTACGACATCAGTCTGGACGTGCGAAAATTCGGCATAAATGGCGCTGTAGACTTTTTAATGAAGACAATAGAGTAGATTTTGCGGGAAAAATTTGTGTATATACCAATTTTTTGCTACCTTTGCACCCTGAAATTTCAAAGATAGTAATTACTAAAGGATTGGTATAAAATGAATATTTCCTACAAATGGTTGAAGG
>JAEEGK010009500.1_pt1 | contig 22695 bp, 19 predicted proteins | sample 8958771 | NCBI WGS metagenome assembly JAEEGK01 (sample SAMN16246547, study PRJNA631951) | gut metagenome | biome: gut microbiome; feature: rumen; material: SC-attached | host: Bos | place: Iran: Karaj | collected 2018-10 | reverse complement strand
CCAAGAAGGACAACCAGGCCGTGGTTACAGCGCTGAAGCATCTTTCAGAGCAGACGGATCTTGAGACATGGCTGGATACTGATGAGATCATCTCCTTCTTCGCTGCCCATAACCTGCTTCTCAACTTCGACAGCTATACGGGCGGAATGCTTCATAACCTGGTCCTCTATGCAAAGGACGGCAGACTGGCTCTTCTTCCATGGGACTACAATCTTGCATTCGGCACGTTCATCCCGGCCATTGACAGGTCAGGGATCAATGATCTGACAAATGTCGTCAACCATGGCATAGACACACCCCTGATGGGCACGGATGAGTCAAGCCGTCCCATGTGGAAGTGGATTGCCGATGATGAGACCTACATGGCCCGGTACCACGAGGATCTCGACGCGCTTGTCTCCTCCTATTTTGAGTCAGGATCATTTGAGCAGCAGGCACGTGAACTGTATGAGATGCTTCTTCCGTATGTCGAGAAAGATCCCACGGCATTCTTCACGGCAGACCAATACAAGGAGGCATTCAGGGTTTTCTGCGATTTCTGCGAGCGCAGGGCAGAGAGCATCCGAAGACAGCTTGACGGCGGCCTTGCATCAGCCAATTCTGACCAGCAGCCGCATGAGAAGGTCGATGCCTCTGACATTGACCTCATGAAAATGGGTACACCGTGATCAGTCCAGAAGGCGCAGGATTCGGTTGTAGGCCTTGCGGAGCTCCGGAAGGTCTACCTCGTCCATGATTCCAAGTAAAGTGTAGGCCGTGTTGTTCACCGCATCGGAGAAGCTCTTGTTAACATGGAAGAAGACGCTGCCTTTGCCAGACACCAGAAGCTCTACGAAGCCCAGCTTGCCCCGGTCCTTCAACGGGGAGAGCTTCATCACGTCCCTGAGATGCGGAATAAGGTCGCTTATGTTCCCGAGATTGTAGACATCAGTTGCAGTTCTCTCCACATAGCCGTCAGCAGAGAAATCAACGCGTCCGTCTAGGCTGATCAGATCATAGAGCCTCTCTCCGTAGGCCACATATGAGCCGTTGAAGAGGATTGCGCCCGAAATTCCCTTGGGATGGCGCGATGCCCTCCTGTATGACCTGGCAAGAGCAGGCAGGTCCGTTGCTGGGATGATGACGATGTTTCGGGTGTTCTTCTTCCCGATGTCCTTGACAACAGGGAACTCAAAGCCGTAAAGGCGTGAGACCTTGGATCCTGCTTCCTCGGATGCCCTGGAATCGATTCCGGCGGCCCTGGAGGATGATCTTCCGCCCTGGCGGGACTCACGCCTTGAGCCCTTGTCACGCATCTCAGCCTCACGAGACATGCGCCTGAGCTTGTCAGCCACGCCCTTTGAGATCTCAGGGACCCAGTCGGGGTAGAGCGGGGACACGGTGCGGGCATACATCTTGGTGGTCATGACTATCTCTCCGGCCAGGATGTACTGCGGGGGATTGCGGAACCAGGCCGAGCCCGGGTGGATGTAGATCTCGTCTGTCAGGAGCGTCCTATAAACGGAGGCTCTTTTCTTGATGCACACATACTGGACAAGGCCCGCACCCATGCAGACAAGAAGGTCGTGGGCGAAGGTCTCCTGGTCGGTGACGTCGCATTCTGAGACGGGAACCCCCATCTCGGAGGTGATCTGGCACAGCTGGTCCGTGATGTGCAGGATCTCATCCATGCTCTGCATGTCCAGGTAGTTGGATGAGCAGAACTCCTCGCGCTTCTTCTGGCTGGGGAGCTCGGAGTATTTCCTGTAGATTGTCTGGTAGCTGATGAAATCCCCGAATGCGTTGTTGAAACGCCTGTGGGCGCTTCTGGCTATGTCCTCCTCGCCGGGAGGCAGGACGAACGGAGTCTTTGCAGACAGGAAGGCCACGCAGATTATCACAGGGCGTATCATGTGCGGATAGCGCTTGAGCGCCTCCACAAGGGCCCTGGAATGCCTTGGGAGAAGCGGATAGCGGACCATGACCTCTCCGACAGATGTCAGATGCCTCATCTGGTCAATGGCATCAAGCAGCCTGAGCGTCCTCTCTCCGCTCTGTATGGCCTTGGGGTCCGGTTTAGTGATGTAGGGGAAGTTCTCAAAGTCATAGATCCCCAGATCAACCATCCTCAGAACGACCTCTGAGAGATCGGTCCTGAGAATCTCCTCTGTTGTCCAGAGGGGACGGCCCTCATAGTCCTCACGGGAATAGAGCCTGTAGCAGGTCCCGGGAGCGGTTCTTCCGGCACGTCCCTTGCGCTGCTCGGCGCTGGAGCGGCTGATTGTCCTCAGGACCAGAGAGGAGGTGAAATCAGTCTGGTTGTAGTAGTTTATCTTGGCATAGCCGCTGTCTATGACTATGCGGATCCCGTCTATGGTCAGGCTTGTCTCAGCGATGTTCGTGGCAAGGACCACCTTCATCTTGCCCGGCTCAGTGGGATTGAAGACAAGCTCCTGCTCCTCTTTGTTGAGCCTGCCGTACAGCGGATAGATCTGAAGTCTCTCGTGGTCGCACTCATAGTATATCTGCTGCATCGTGGTCTTTATGTCGAACTCGCCCGGAAGGAACACGAGGGTGTCCTCGTTGTCTGTGTATCCGCTTGCCTTGAAGCGCTTGAGGATCTGGTTAAGGACCGTGCAGACTGCGTGCGCGCACTCATCGGTATCGCCTTTGGCCTTAAGCGGGAAGTATTTCACGTCCACGTCAAAGACCCGTGTCTTGATGGAGATGATCGGTGCGTCGGAGAAGAATCGTGAGAACACCTTTGTGTTCAGCGTGGCTGACGAGATTATGACCTTCAGCTCCGGTCGGGTGGAGATGATCTGCTTCAAAAGGCCCAGGATGAAGTCGATGTTCAGGCTGCGCTCGTGGGCCTCGTCCACCATGATGACGCTGTAGCGGGAGAGCAGGGGGTCTGTCTTGAGCTCCTGAAGGAGCATTCCGTCTGTGAGGATCTTGATGCGTGTGTTTATGTCAGTTGTGTCGTAGAAGCGCATCTTGTAGCCGCAGAAGTTCTCTGGTAGGCCCTCTGGCTCTATCTGGCTCTTGATATAGGCGCACACACCGAGCGTGGCTATGCGGCGGGGCTGGGTTATCCCAATGACCCCGTGTGAGGCATAGCCTGCCTCCTTGAGGATGATAGGTATCTGGGTTGTCTTTCCTGAGCCGGTCGGGCTCTCGACGATGATGACCTGGTTCGCCTCTAGGGCGTCCAGGATCATCTGTTTGCTCTGGTAGACCGGAAGCTTCTTGAAATCCGTCATTCAGCTCTCATGGCAAGCCTGGCGATATCCTGCAGTGTCATGCCTTCCATCACGCGCCTAGTGGCGATCTCCTTGACGGAGTAGAGGTCCCCGTCCTGTGAGGTTACGACATAGGGGATACCGTTTTTCTCAGCATAGGCGAACTGCTGGCCAAGGCCTTTCTCGCCCACATAAGAGTCTGTCCTGACCCCGAGGGCCCTGAGCTTCATGGCCGTGCTCTCTGACCATGCCGGGTTGTCCTTGAGTCCCACGACCATCACATCGGCATAGGAGGCGTCAGTGACAATCGGGCTCTTGAGCTCCTCAAGCGCGGCGATCAGGCGGTCAAGCCCGATGCATGAGCCGACTCCGGGCAGGTTCTCCTTGGTGTAGAGGCCGGCGAGGTTGTTGTACCTTCCGCCTGAGCATATGGAGCCGATCTGCGGCATATCCAGAAGCAGTGTCTCATAGACGATGCCGGTGTAGTAGTCAAGACCGCGGGTGATTGAGGTGTCAAGCACGAAATCATCCTCGATTGAGCATGCCTTCATCATCTGAAGGAGCTCTGAGAGCCTTGTGATCTCAGGACACTCACCGAACATATCGGAGAGGATGAGCAGTGTCTTCTCAAAGCTTGTCTTGTCGATTGAGATGAAATCAAGGACTTTGGCGATGTTCTCATCGGAAAGTCCGTCTTCCTTCAGGATCTCGGAGACTCCGTCACGTCCTATCTTGCCCAGCTTGTCGATTGCCCTGAGGACATCTGCGTTCTTGTCCTGGATTCCAAGGGAGGCGAGGAAGCGGTTCAGAAGTCCCCTGTGTGACACGGAGACCTTGAATGCTCCGACCTTCATCTCTGTCAGGCAGGTGTGGATCAGAAGGAGGATCTCGAAGTCGCTCTGGGCGTTGTCCACTCCGACCATGTCGAAGTCACACTGCCAGAACTCGCGGTAGCGGCCTTTCTGGGGCTTCTCACCGCGCCATACCTTGCTGATGTGATAGCGCTTGAACGGGAAGCTGAGCTGGCTCTGGTTCGCTGCCACGAAGCGGGCGAGCGGAACGGTGAGATCGAACCTGAGCGCGACATCACGGCCTCCATTGTCGGTGAAGCGGAACATCTGCTTGTCTGTCTCTCCACCGCCTTTTCCCAGAAGCACCTCAGTATATTCAAGAGCGGGTGTGTCAATGGGCACGAACCCGAAAGAGCGCAGTATCTGCTGCACCTTGGCCATGAGTTTCTGTCTTACTATCTCCTGCTGCGGCAGGCTGTCCCTGAATCCTTTAAGGACCTTTGGCTCTATCATGTTTAACCCCTGTTGAGGGTAGCATCTTAGCATGCTGCCCAGTGTTGTCATTTTCACTGAAATCTGATGTAATACTTTATATAAATTTCATAGAATTGTTCAACGGCTAAACAGATATGTTAATCAGATATAAGAAGGGAGCCGGCACTCTTGATGCGGTTGCGCGCGTTTATTCACGTGAAGAGAACGGGATAGACAGCACTCTCGTGGACAGGAATGCCGTCAATGTGATAAAGAAGCTTAACTCCGCGGGCTATGAGAGCTATCTCGTCGGCGGAGCGGTAAGGGACATGATACTCGGCAGGCAGCCGAAGGATTTCGATGTCGCCACATCCGCATCCCCGCGTCAGGTCCATAAACTGTTCTACAACTCCAGGATCATCGGCCGCAGGTTCAGGCTGGTCCACATCACCTTCGGAAAGGACATTATCGAGGTCTCCACGTTCAGGAGCACCAAGGAGCATGAGGTCTCCAACGACAACGAGTACGGGACGATAGAGGAGGACTGCACAAGGCGTGACTTCACCATCAACAGCCTCTACTATGACCCCGTCAAGGAGACGTTGATTGACTTCAACAACGCCCTTGATGACTTCAGGGACAAGAAGATCGTGTCCCTCATGCCGCTGAACAAGACATTCGTGGAGGACCCGGTCCGAATGGTCCGTGCCGTGAAGTACTCGGTGACCACCGGCTTCCGCATCCCGCTCAAACTCTCCATGGCCATAAAGCATTATGCGCCGCACCTTGAGGGTGTCAGCACCTCCAGAATGACTGAGGAGGTCAACAAGATCCTCGCATGCGGCAACAGCAGCCAGATATTCGAGAGGCTCAACTCTTACAAGCTCCTTGTCTACATCCTTCCGGCGATCTCGGTCTACGCCTCATTCCCGCAGATGTTCGAGTCCCTCAAAGGCCTTGACCAGAAGGTCAACGAGGCCAAGGAGGACCCGAAGAAGAGCGTCACCAAGGCCGAGATGTATCTGAGCCTGGTGCGTCCGTTCATCTCGGTTGACAAGTCAATCGAGAGCCCGATGGAGATCTTCAACGACATCCTCAGGCAGATAAAGATACTTCTCAGCCCCATAACCCCTCCGAACTACGAGATCGAGTCCGCAGCCGCATTATACATGCGGGAGAACGGTCTCAAGGTCCCGAAGGGTGCGATCAGGCACCGCAATCCCGATGCCCCTGTTCAGAGGACAGAGCGCAAGGGCTCATCAGTTGCAGGTGACGGGCAGGAGTCTAAGAAAAAGAAGCGCAGACAGCGCCATAAGAGGGTCGCGAAGAAGGAGACCGAGGCCTAACTCCAGGCCTGTACGTTCAGCTTTACCTTATGGATCAGGATTCCGCCGTATTTCTCAAGTGAGTCAGCGATATACTCCTCAAGCTCCGCTATCATCAGACCAGAGATGGCCTGAGGTGTCCTGATGACCACATCAAGGTCATAGCCCTCGGACCCGTATGTGAAGGAGACCTTGCTGACCTTCATCGTCTCCTCATACTCGTTCAGGCAGTGGCTCACCATCTGGGTGATTGCGGCCTCACTGATCGATGTCTCCTCCTGCTTGCTGAACTCAGGGCAGACAAGGGTCTTCTCAACCGTCTGGACCTGGTTGATGAACGGAAGGAACGCAAGGCGCTTTCTCAGTCCGACCTTGATTGAGTCATAGACGATGGAAGGGTAGTTTCGTGTTATCTGAAGCGGAGACACCGGGATGACATGCTTGCCCTCCGAATAACGGATGCGCATGGCAGTGTCTATCTCATCCTTGGTGGCGATGTCCTCTATGCGGATGATCTGTGACGGCTCAGGGAGGTTCAGCCTCAGGGCGATCTTGGCGGCCATCTTCTCCGATGTCCCTATGATGAGGATCTTGCGGTAATGCTCCGTCTGAAGGGCGTTCATCACCTCCTTGTGATGATCCGGGTCCTGGAAGAGCGCGCGCTTGACGGCGGTGAGGAAGTTGGATTCCTGCTTTGCGCTCTTGCCCGCCACGATCTTGTCGTTCTTGATCAGGAGTCCGTCATCGACAATCAGGGGGATATGGTATTTGTCCGCAACAAGCTGTGCACGGAAGCTCTTGCCTGTGCCGCTTCTTCCAACAAGGGCATAGACCTTCACCGTGGGGTGCTTCAAATTGGCGATAAAAGCAGACAAACTCATATTCAAATATTACCCCAATTCTTATATAATGTGAAGAAGTCGCCTTTTTGGCGGGGTTCATCATGGAGTACATCTTAGGTGCTTACAGCCAGCTTCCTTTCGGCTCGCCGACAGAGGAATACGAGACATTGCTGGCGCAACAGCTCAAGCCTCTTCTGACAATGGTCTACCGTAACAGCTCAATCAAGCTGCTGCTGCGTCTGGGCATATCGGAGTACGATTATCTTGAGCAGAACCACCCAGAGGTCAACATGCTGATCAATGACCTGTGCCGCAAGGGACAGCTTGAGATACTCTCATCAAGCTATTACGATGTGGTCCTGTCCCTGATCCCCACCCATGAGAGGACATCCCACATAGAGAAGACAACCACCTACATCAGGAAGAACTTCTCCAAGAGACCCAGGGGACTCTGGTTCTACAACCAGGTTTTCAACTCGACAACTGTGCCGAACCTGAGCCTCTCCGGTCTGGACTACATAGTCATCTCCACATACAACCAGGTCAACGGGACGGTGGAGGCCACAAGGCCGTTCTACACCGAGGAGATGGGAAAGCCGGCCCTGGTGTTTCCCATAGACGACCGCTTCTGCAAGGAGACCGCGGACCTGTACAACTCCGTGATCAGCCTTGAGAAGTATCTTGCCGCCGTCAGGAAGCTCTGCACCGAGAGCACCAACTCAATCAGCACGATCATGCTTAACCTTGACCAGCTGATGGGAGTGAGCGGATCGGTAGAGGTGTTCAAGGTCATAACAGACACATTGGGGGACAGATGCACTCTGCCGGGCCTGTATCTGTCTGAGAACGAGGTCGCAAGGACGCACTATCTTCCAAGCGGCATCTACGGACGCGATTTCGCCATCGGTAAGCTTACATCCATCAACCAGCTGATCTATGACAGTTCCAAGCTCTCCCGCAACTACGGGATAGTGAACATGCTCAGGGATATCCTCAGGGACAGCAAGAGAAGCATCGATGACCGCAAGAGCATTGAGCAGATCCTGATGAAGGCCAGCTCATCAAGCCTGTATTTCCCAAATGAGTGCAACAACCCCGCAATCGCAAGAGGAGTGAACAAATACTCATGTGAGATGGAGGTTGCTCTCTCAAAGGTCCCGAACATCGTGATCCCGGAGCAGACGGACATAGACTTCGACAGGGTCCCCGAATCCCTTATCGTGGGAAAGACCAACATCGCATACCTCAGCCACAGGGGAGCGGTACTTAGCAGGTTCATAATCTCATCCTCGCTCTGTGACCTTGCGTTCCACAGCGGTGACGGCTTGTTCGCGGACTCCTTCATAGATGAGCGCACCAACAAGGAGATAAAGCTTGCTGCAAAGCCTTACGAGGTTACCTCGCTTGACAAGAAGAGAACCGACTTCTTCGCAAAGGCTCCGTCTATGATGCTGGGCAAAATCCCCGTGAACCTCACCAAGAGGTACAAGTTCAGGCAGTCCACGGTGATTGTGGAGATTGAGATAGAGAATCTCTCGGACACAAGGCTGAGCGGCTTCACATACATGAACACGATCAACATCGCACTGCCGTGCGAGAGCGATGTGGGCTGCCCGGAAGGCCTGATTAAGGACGGCTGCTCATCCTTCACCCAGAGTCTGATGGTCTCCGACAAATCATGCCCGTTCAGCATATCAGTCGTGCTTGGAGAGGAGGCTGATGTAAGCAGGACCGATTTCAGGCAAAAGACCCGCACGTGGCTTGGAGACAAGTCATTTTATGAGTATACTCAATTGAGAATTAAGAAAAAGCTCTCACTCGGACCGTATGAGGACACACGTCTGACAATCGGTTTCAGGACAGAGAAGCGTAAGGAGAAACACAATGACACTACAGAACAGAGCACTTCTTGAGCAGCTTAAGACCGAATCCCAGGCAATCTGGAGGGGACTTTGACCCGGAAGGGTTACGTACTAAACTCTCAGAGCTTGAAAAGCAGACAATGGAGCCCGATTTCTGGGGCGACAAGCAGAAGTCAGATGCGGTTTTCGCACAGATAAACGCAATAAAGGACACACTGTTACCGTTTGAGAAACTCCTCAAGGACATTGATGAGACCTATGACCTCATCGAGCTGTATGAGGAGGAGGATGACGGAAACGAGGAATATGCGGCGGAGGTTGACGCACGCATCCTTGAGCTTGAGGCCGAGTACAGGCCGCTGAAGCTCAAGACGCTGCTCAACGGCAAATATGACAAGGGCGATGTCTTTTTGACCATCCATGCAGGAGCAGGCGGAACAGAGGCCTGCGACTGGACATCCATGCTGATGAGGATGTATCTCAGATGGTGTGAGCGCCATAAGTTCAAGACGGAGATCCTGGACACACTTGAGGACGAGGGCGGCTACAAGAGCGTCACCATCCAGGTTACCGGACCTTATGCTTTCGGATACCTGAAGGGAGAGGCCGGAGTCCACCGTCTTGTCAGGATCTCACCGTTTGACTCCAACGCGAGAAGGCACACATCGTTCTCATCCGTGTACACGTCTCCAGTGGTTGATGACAACATCGACATCGAGATCAAGCCCGAGGACATCAGGATCGATACCTACAGGGCCGGCGGTGCAGGCGGACAGCACGTCAACAAGACGGACTCCGCCGTCAGGATCACCCATTACCCGACAGGCATCGTGGTCCAGTGCCAGAACGAGCGCTCACAGATCATGAACAAGGACAAGGCGTTCAAGATGCTCAGAAGCCGCCTTTATGAGTACTACAGCCAGAAGCTCGAGGAAGAGCATGCGGCCGAGGCCATTGAGAAGAAGGACATAGCCTGGGGTTCCCAGATCAGAAGCTATGTCTTCCAGCCTTATACCATGGTCAAGGACGCAAGGACCGGCGAGCAGACCGGAAACATCCAGGCTGTCATGGACGGAGACATAGACAGCTTCATCGAGTCATACCTCAGATGGAGTCAGGAGCAGTAATTGAAGCGCATTCTCATTGCCCTCATATTCACGGCATTGATTCTGCCGGCAGCTGCAGCAGCAGATGCCGGTTTCAATGTCCTTGTGTACCCTGAGAGCAATGAGATCGAGTCATACATAAGCGTGTTCTTCCCGACTAAGTCATTTGACCCTGACGCATGGAATGCCATGCAGGAGCGTCAGGAGCGCAAGGATCTGAGAAAGCTTGGAGAGGCTCTTGTCTCGGCATATGAGTCAGAGAATCAGGAGAAGATAGATTCGGCATCGAGCCTATATCTGGATGGAGTTGCCGCATCTCAGCCTTCCGGGGCGGATTTCGTTGTGCGTCTGATTAAGGCAGGGAAGCTGGAATTTGATGCCGGTGTTATGGTCGGAGATCCCGTGCTTCTGTCATATGTCTGCGATGTCACGGACGCCGATCTTCTGGTAATGCCTGTGACGGATTACCTTCAGGGTTTCCTTCATCTGGCACTTTATGTCTACAGCTATGGCTCAGATTCGGCAGATCTTGTGTATGAGATGATCTCAAAGGAGTCGGACAGATATCCGGTCAATGCATCTCTTGCACTTGCTCCTTCATTCATGGACAGAAGTCCGTCACTGGTGAGACTTGAGGGACTTGCATCCGGAACCGCTGTTGAGATTGACGGGAAAGAGACGCTCAGCCTTGACGGTTATGTCATGACCACTTCCGGCAGGCATGTCATTTCCCTGAGCGCACAGGGAAAGCAGGACAGGGTGTTCGCAACCGATCTTGCACCTGATGCCGTGTCCTCGCTTGATGCCACGATGAATGACATCAGGTACTCGGGCCTTCAGATAACAAGTGATCCGGTAAGCTCTGTGTACCTCAACGGCATAGGGATAGGGCAGACACCCCTTACTTTGGACAATTATGTGATTCCTTCATCGCTGAGGTTCAGTTCTGAAGGCTATGCTGACAAGACCGTCGGAATCCTTTCCGGTACAAAAACTGTCAGCGTATCAATGAAGCCTAAGTGGATGGCTGACGGGAATCTTCTCAAAGAGGAGAAGAATGAGTTTTATGCGGGCTTTGCGAGAAGCCTGCTCATATTCGGGGCAAAGATCGCCCTGAAGACATTCAATGACGGCACGAACAAGGTCCTGGAGGCCTTGGACGGAGCGGCCACAGGATTGCTGGCGGTCTCTATAGTGGACCTTGTGGGCAGTCTTGTGGACTATTACAGACAGACAGAATATATTGCACCATAGAGGGGGCACAGATGGCTTTCAAATTCGGTTTAGGAGCTAAGCTCAAGGCACTTTTCAGCGGTTTCAGGAAGACCCTGGACCAGTCGTTCTTCGATAATCTGGAGGACCTTCTCATTGAAGGTGATTTCGGTGCGAAGAACGCCATGATGATCAGTGACGAGGTCAATGCCCGCAAGCCTAAGACTGAGGAGGAGTTCCTTGCGATAGTAAGGGAGCTTCTAAATGACAAGATCAACGGTACGGAGCTCCTGCCGGACAAGAACGAGCTCAATGTCTATCTTGTCCTGGGTGTCAACGGAGTTGGAAAGACCACATCAATCGGAAAGCTTGCAACTTATTACAAGGACAAGGGTTATAAGGTTGTGATGGCCGCTGGTGACACCTTCAGGGCAGCTGCAATAGACCAGCTTGAGCTCCATGCCCAGAGAACAGGCACAAGAATCGTCCGCCAGGAGAACGGAAGCGATCCGGGCGCAGTCATCTATGACGCGATCTCAAGCGCCCAGGCACGCGGGGACAACCTGATTCTCTGTGACACCGCAGGAAGGATGCACAACAAGGAGAACCTCGTGCGTGAGCTGCAGAAGATCGACAAGGTCATCCGCAACAGGATCAAGCCCGAGAACTACAAGAAGATCCTTGTGATCGATGCCACGACTGGCCAGAACTCAATCAGCCAGGCCCAGATATTCAACGAGGCGATAGGAATCGATGCCCTGATTCTCACCAAGTATGACTCTGCGGCCAAGGCCGGAGCCCTTGTGCAGATCGGAATCCCCGTCGCATTCGTCGGAACCGGTGAGCACTACGGGGACATCCATGTGTTTGACAAGGAGGAGTTCCTGACAACTCTTGCCGGACTTGGTGAATGAAGAAGACACTGGCTTTGCTGTTATCATTCTTTGCCCTGGGCTCATTGTCTGCCCTGGTTTATTCCTCGAACCTGCTCGGACAGAAGCTGGAGGTCCTCAGCGGAATTCCGCTTTCAGGATATGCTCTTGAGGAGAACGGACCTGTCAGCACGCTTTACCTTGACGGTGTCCCTGTCAGGAGGACCGAGCGCATCGAAGGCATTCAGGAGACAACGGTCACGGAGACCGACCTGCTCTCAGGGAGCACCTTCACACGTTTTTATTCTGACGGGCTCCTTATGTCGGAGTCCGGCTCAGACGGAAGCCTTGTTAGCTATGCCTATGTGGAAGGCCGTCTGGCTTTCTGCTCATCGTCCGTGCCTGGCCAGGAGAGCAGGGTGACGTTCTTCCTCAGAAGCTCCGGAGACGGGTCCCTCATGGCCGTGAAGGAAGGCGATGTCTACCGCTTCATATCCGAATCCTACATATTCCAGGACAACGAGCTACTTCAGCAGGTGGCATCTGATCTGGTGATCAAGGAGGACCATGAGGTCCTTGAGGACGGCAGGATCCGGTATGAGCAAGGCGGAGTCATCTATATCTACAGCCCGTCCGGGTTGCTCCTTTCAACTGAGGAGAACGGTGTTGTCTCAGAGTATTTCTATGACGGACGGACAATTGCACGCATAGAGACTGTTGACGGGAACCTGAGGAGCGTGGAGAATTACAGTGATGGCAGGGCTGTGGAGAGACTTGTCTATGAGGACGGGATTCTGACCAGCCGCACTGAATACAGGACTGAGGGCAACATCCAGGTGCTGTATAAGAACGGCAGGAAGGTGGCCACGGTTTATTACAGGCAGGACAACAGGACTGTAGACAGGATAGAGTACGATTAAAAGATGTTCGGATTGAAGACGGCTTTCAGATACGCTTTCTCCAGGACCAGGGGCCAGAGGACCACCAGCATAATGATCATGGTGGGCATTGCTGTGGGCCTTGTTGCTCTTCTTGTCATCTCCGCCGTGATGAACGGACTTCAGAATTCCCAGATGGACCAGCTCAGGAACCTGGAGTCCTTTGACCTGATAGTGTCTTCTGAGAAGCTGTCAGCAGAGAGCGTTGGCTCTATTGACGGTGTTGACACCGCCTTCAGGTTCCTTGAGACCAACGTGCTGGTAGTTGACAAGACAAGTGAGACAAGCACAAGCGCACGTGTGCGTGCCTATGACTCTTATGCCTATCAGAGCTCCCGCATGATGGAGAGTCTTTTCATGTCATATGACGTGCCGTCATCCTTTGAGGGGCTTCTTGTCTCATTCACAATGACAAGGTCGCTCGGGCTGAGAAGCGGTGACGACATCAGGGTGACGTTCCTCAAGCCCGGCCGCACCGCAACGATAGTCCCTTATACTTCCGAGATGAGGCTCGGAGGCTATTTCAGCTCCCGCATGACGGAGTTCAGCAGCTCCACGGCATTCATGGATTACGGGGCCCTTGCCTCGATAATCGGAGAGGATACATCACGTATCGGTGTATACGTGAGCGGGAACCAGAACAAGGTGGTCCAGTCCATCCTGGCCATTGATCCCGATGCCCGTGTGGTCACATGGCAGGAATACAACAAGGCCCTTTACTCGGCACTGATGCTCGAGAAGACCCTGATGTACGTGTTTTTGGCGTTCATGTTCCTGATCATCTGCGTGAACCTGAAGAACTCCACAAGAAGGCTTCTCTCCAACAAGCAGAAGGAGGGCGCCATGCTCAGGGCAATTGGCTGCAGCAGGGCCTTCGTGAACTCCGTGTTCCTCGGTCAGGGCATTGTGATCTGTCTTCTAGGGGAGCTTATCGGAGTGGTGACAGGAAAGATCGTCATATTGAACATCCAGAACATACTCGCGCTTGTGGACAAGCTGGTGACGCTTTTCACCGGCAGTTCCACCGTACTGACCCAGATTCCTTTCAATGCGGCAATAGGAAACGGGGAGATAGCCCTTGTCTGCCTGTTTGTCTTTGCCCTCTCGCTTCTGTTCACCTCAATCGGGTGCAGGAGGATCTACAGGTCAGAGATAATGGAGGTTATTCTTCATGCATCCTATTGAGCTAGTTTCCATCACCAAGCGTTTCAAGGCTGCGGAGAAGGGCAATGATGAGATCACGATCCTTCAGGACCTGAATCTGAGCATTGTCCAGGGGCAGTCCACTGCCATAATCGGAAAGAGCGGCTCAGGAAAGAGCACGCTGCTTCATATCGCAGGCGGCCTTGATAGTCCCACTGAGGGCAAGGTCATCTGCAGCGGGACTGATTTTGCCACCCTTGATGACAAGAGAAGATCAGTTCTGCGTAACCGCCACATAGGCTTCATCTTCCAGGCGAACCTTCTTCTTGAGGATTTCTCAGCCCTTGAGAACGTCATGGCTCCCGCCCTTATCAGCGGAGTCAAGGCAAAGGACTGCAGGGACAGGGCGGTGGAGCTTCTTGAGCGTCTTGGCCTTGCTGACAGGATGGACCATGTGCCTGGAAAGCTCTCAGGAGGAGAGAAGCAGCGCGTGGCCATCTGCCGCGCCCTGATGAACAGGCCTGAGGTCATCCTCGCCGACGAGCCTACAGGAGCCCTTGATGAGGAGAATGCCTCTGAGGTCGAGAATCTTCTTCTGGATCTTGTGAGAGAGGAAGGAAGAAGCCTTCTGCTTGTCACCCATAACCAGGATTTCGCGTTCAAGTGTGACAACGTCTATCTTTTGAAGAACAGAAACCTCACATTGGAGAAGGAATCGACATGAATCCCTTTGTCTTGCTCTGGAGCAGAAAGAGAGTACTCAAGAGAGGCCGTCTGACAAGCTGCCTTATCCTCATTGCGCTTGTCATGGCACCGCTTGTCTGCGCGCTCATCTTCTCGGACAGCATGATGGAGGGAATAACCAGCAAATACATCTATCTCTCAGACGGACATCTTCAGCTTAACTGGAACGGTGAGAAGGAATTATCTGATTTTAAGGCTGATGAGTACAGCTCAATGCTCTACAGCTGTGATGAGGTCACTAGCGGCTATGCCCTGATGTACTCGGCAACCGGCACAAGCAATGTCATGGTCAAGGGCGTTGGGAAGTCATACTTCAATGACAGGCGCATGGATCAGGTGACTTTTGCCGTGTCGCAGCTTGCTGAAGGCTCCACATCAAATCTCAAGGGAATAACAATCAGCCGTGCCACCGCAGATGAGCTCAAGGTGAATATCGGAGACAGGGTTGCGCTGATGATTGTGCCCGATGATGTGGACAAGGTCCTGAGGCCTGTGCTCTGCAGGATTGACTCCATCTTCTCAAGCGGTTATGACCAGCTGGACAGTCTCCTGTGCTTCGTGGACATCGATTATGCCAAGACCCTCTACGGAGCCAAGGAATCGACATGCCTCGAGCTTCTGGTAACATCCGAATACATGGAGAAGCTGGATGATGTGATCTCCGCCATAGGAGGCGGCTATGACATCTCCAAGTGGAACGAGCATAATGTCTCTGTCTATGAGAACTTTGTCACCAGCAGGCAGATGATCCTCATCATACTCATGCTTGTGGTTGTGGTTGCCGCATTCTACACCGCATCGGTTGCCCAGCAGATGATCCAGGACGACATGCAGGAGATAGCAATCACAAAACTGATAGGGGCATCTGACACACTTGTCAGGCGATCTGCGTTCCTCAGCGTCTATACGGTCACATTCATAGGTATGCTACTTGGTATTATCCTTGGTCTTCTGATCGGCCTGAACTTAGGACCGATTCTCACATGGCTGTCCTCAATGGGTCTGAAGAGTCTGTCATTCTACCTGCTTGATTTTGACATCACAGTCCCATGGCTTTCGATTCTCCTCATATCCGCGAGCCTTCTCCTTATATCTTATATATCAATCCAGGTCTCGCTTGGTAAGACAAAGAGGATAACACCGATCCGACTTTTCACATCGCTGTAGAGTTGCTAGAATTATATTGTTATGAGTCTAGAAGTGTTTGTGCTCGGAACAAGCGGAATGCAGCCTCTTCCCGGTCGTTTCCTGACCTCGGCAATGGTCAGGAGAAACGGCGAGCTGTTTCTGTTTGACTGCGGAGAGGGGACGCAGGTGTCCCTTAAGATGCTCAACCTTCACTGGAAGAGGATCAACCGCATTTTCATAAGCCACATGCACGCTGACCATGTCACGGGCCTTCCCGGCCTGATGATGCTCTCTTCCCAGGTGGACAGGGACGAGCCCCTTTATATATATGGACCTGAGAGACTGAAGGAATACATCGATTCCAACAGAAGGCTCCTGGACATGTACATCAACTACGAGATCCGCTTTGTGCCCACCGAGCCCGGCGTGATCCTTGAGACAGAGGAGTATAGCATTGAGGCAGTCCCGCTTCTTCACACCAAACCCTGCATGGGTTTTGTCATGAAGGAGAAGGACCGTCCCGGCGAGTTCAGCGTGGAGAACGCAAAGGCCCTGGGAATCCCGTGCGGTCCGATGTGGGGAAAGCTACAGAAAGGCTTTGACATTACCCTTGATGACGGCACCGTCATCCATCCGGATCAGGTTCTCGGAAGTCCCAGAAAGGGTGTCAAGTTCTCCTATATCACAGATACTGTCTACATGGGGCATATCGCAAGCCACGTGGCAGGATCAGACCTTCTTTTGTGTGAGGGAATGTTCACGAGGGACCTGTCACAGGATGCCTTTGAGAAGAAGCATATGACAAGCACCCAGGCTGCAATGATCGCACGAGATGCCAAAGTAGGGAAGCTCGGGCTTATCCATTACAGCCCCAGATACACTGACAAGGAGCTTCAGGCCCTTAAGGATGAGGCCTGTGAGGTGTTTCCTGAAACTGTGCTCTGCAAGGACAGGTACACATTCGAGCTGTCGAATAAGGATTAATATCTTCCAAAAGGGACAAAAAAAACTCCGTGTCTCCACGGAGTTTTCTATAATGCAGGAATCTATCAGAGATTCGGTGCAATGACATCGTCGAATGATGAGTTGTCATCACCGTCGACGAAGATGATGTCATAAGCGCTTCCGATCTTGTCCAGCTCCTCAACTGCCTCAGCCTTTGAGAGGAACGGGATGATCGCGACTGTTCTGCCGTTGATCTCGAATGCATCACCTGTACCTGAGAGTGAGACAAGCACGCTGTTGACATCTGCCTTTGTGAAGGCGAATGAGATGTCGTAGAAACCTTCCTTGGCGCTGTCATACTCGATTCTGGCGCGCTGGATAGGATCGGTGGCATCAAAGTCGTTGATCTCCTGGTCAACAGGAACCTCGACTGTCTTGATGACGGGCTCTGCCTTAGGTTCCTGAGCCTTTGGTGCCGGCTTCTCTTCTTTAGCCGGGGCAGGTGCTGCTGCAGGAGCGGCTGCGACAACAACAGGACGTGATGACTGTGTGGTGACGATTGTGGCAAGATTGCTGATTGCCTCACAGAGCTTGTCAATCTTCTCCTCGAGCGGGGAAGGACCTTCCTCATAGTACTCTTCCTCAGGATACTCATCGGTGGAGTACTTCTCATAGTCGTCCTGATCGTCTTCCTCTTCCTCGTATGACATCATGTCTGTCATCTCGTCAAGCTTGTTGACAAGTGCATAGATGGCGTCAACAACAGGTGCATCGGATGCAGAAGGAGCTGCGGCGGCAACTGCGGCAGGAGCAGGGGCTTCTTCTCCGGCCTCTTCCTCGGCAGGCTCTGCTGTTTCTGCAGTCTCCTCGGCTGCTGGCTCTGCTGCCTCCTCAGGAGCAGGCTCCTCTTTGGGGGTCTCCTGGGAATCGAAGATTGAGAAGAACTGGGCGTTCTCCTCAGGAGTGACTGTCTCCTCTGCGGGTTTCTGAGCTGAAGGATCATCAGCCGGAGCCTCAAACAGCTGCTTGTCGTAGGAGTTCGGCGGAAGCTTGTCCTCTTCATCCTCTTCATCGTCACGGCTGTTTGCAATCATCGAGGCAATCACAATGAGGACAATACCGACAAGAAGCGGGAACACCTTAACGGCGATCTCATAGATCTTGTACTGGACATCTACGCCGCCATTCGGACCGTTCGTATATGCAGGGAGCAGGAACCTGATACCTGCAAATGTCAGACAACCAAGAACAATCAATGTGATGATGATGGTTAAAATCACAGACTTGGAGCTTCTCTTTTTACTCATTGTTATCCCCCAAAAGCTTGAGATAAGCACTTTTTCAAAATGATTTATAACGTTATTATATACCAAAGAAACTACGATGACAAGAAAGTTGATAATTCTATTTCTAGTTTTAATGCTCTGTACTGCCAGCTTGATATCCTCATTTCTCGGAGAGCGGGGAATTATCGTTAATAACCAGCTCAAGAGGCAATTGAAATCCAATGAATATGAGCTTGACAGGAGCGACATGGAGATAGAAAACCTGCGCCTTCAGGACCAGGAGCTGTCAACTGAGGACGGATCGCGCTCCACCGCCATGAGTTTCGGTTATCAGGTTGAGGGGGATGACGTCCATGTGTTCGAGACAGAAGATGTGGTGAAGGACATTCCTGCCTCAAGCAGCGCACAGGAGAGGGACGAGAGGGAAAAGCAGTTCAAACCCTGGTCAATTTCCTTCATCTTATTGATTTCATTTTGTTCTTCAATTATTATCACTCTCATAGTCTGGCTGTTTACTAGAAACAAGGGGGATTCTGATGATTCTCAACAAGAGGAATCCGGAAACTTTGGAAACAATTTCAACATTGATTAGCGACGGTGGCGTCGCCATCCTCCCGTGTGATACCATCTACGGTCTTTGCGCAGCATATGAGATAGGCGAGAAGGCCCTTATGGACCTCAAGGGCAGGGATTCCAGCAAACCGTTTCTAGTGCTTGCGACAATCGAGCAGGCAAAACAGATGTGTGAGAGCATTCCCCAGGACATACTTGATGCCTGGCCTGCGGCCCTTACGGTAATCCTCAACAAGAAGAACGGCGGGACCATAGCGATCCGGGTTCCCAATGACAGTTTCCTCCAGGACCTGCTCAGGATGGCGGGTACCCCGATTTATTCAACCAGCGTGAACATCGCAGGTGAGCCCTCGCTTCACAGCCTCAGCGCCATATGCAAGCGTTTTGAGGCCCTGGTTGATGTTGTTGTACGCGGAGATGAGATGCAGGGAAAGGTTCCATCCACGCTAATTGATGCCACAGTAAAGCCTTACAAGCTGGTCAGACAGGGCCTTTATGATGCAACTGCCCTGATCAGAGGCTGACCGAGACCCCTTCATTAACAAGAATAGAACTCACATCAATTGCAATGGAAAGCAATATGCACACCACCATCCTGACTAGGCACCAGATTATTGTGCCCCACTTGAGCTCGTGGTCGGCAATGGCGATGAAAAGGGCGATGATGACAAGCATCAGAGACAGAGCGGTGACGGTCCACGCCACGACATTTGCACAGACAACTATGCCGCTTAGGAACTCGCTCTTGAGCTCAAACCAGAAAGACGCGAGGTAAATGCCTGCAAATAGCAGGAAAACCATGAATACATAGTTCATTATGGTGTTGGTCAGATCAAATACCCGTCTTCTCTGAAGCATACTCAAATGATATCAGAAAGCTCCTCATTGGTGAAGTTAAATGCCTGCCTCTTATTTATGTTGCCAATTCCTCAATCCGGGCTTATGATAATTACATCAATATAAAAATCAAGGGGCAAAAATTATGGAAAATGTAAATAATCGTCTCGAGAAGCTCGGACTGCAGGCCGCAGACATCCTCATCCCTCGCAAGGATGTGGATCTGACAAAATGGGCTGTGGTGGCATGCGACCAGTTCACATCCGAGAAAGACTACTGGCATGATGTGGAGAAGACTGTCGGAGACGCTCCCTCGACCCTCAAGCTCATCTTCCCTGAGTGCTATCTGGATGACGGTGATGACGAGAGACGCATAAATGCCATAAACAAGACAATGAAGGAATATGTGGATGCCGATCTCTTCAAGACATACAAAAACTGCTTCTTCCTTGTAAGAAGGACATGCGGCTCCGCCTGCAGGTGGGGGCTGATGGCTGCCCTTGATCTGGACAGATACAGCTGGGAGAAGGGCTCCACAAGCCTTATCAGGGCAACAGAGGGCACAATCCTTTCAAGAATCCCGCCCAGAAAGAAGATCAGAAAGGATGCTCCGCTTGAGATCCCTCACATCATGGTCCTGATCAGCGACAAGGAGAAGAGCGTGATTGAGCCGCTTGCAGCACAGTCAGGCAAGCTTGAGAAGGTCTATGACTTCGAGCTGATGAAGAACGGAGGTCACCTTGAGGCATGGGTGGTGGATTCCGATTCCCTGAAGAGCCAGGTGGCAACTGCTTTTGAGAAGCTTGATGCCGCACTTGACCCGAAGAACCCGCTTCTCTTTGCCATGGGAGACGGAAACCACAGCTTCGCCACGGCCAAGAGCTGCTGGGAGGACATCAAGGCCACACTCACGGAGGAGCAGCGCAAGTGCCATCCTGCAAGGTTCTGCCTCGTGGAGCTTGAGAACATCTTTGATCCTGGTCTTGTGTTCGAGCCGATCCACCGCGTGCTGTTCAACGTGCCGGAGTCGGTTTTCCTTGAGGAGCTGAGAAAGAACGCATCTGCAGTCGCCGAGGAGAAAGTAGGGTGCAGGAACTGCATAGCCAGGGAGATCGCAGACCAGAGCCAGCAGCGCTTCGGCTACTGCACCTCGGACAAACATGTTGTTGTGACATTGAAGGATCCGTCTGCCAACATCGCCGCGGGAACGCTGCAGAAGGTCATCGATGAGCTGATCAAGAAGGGCTACAGCGTGGATTACATCCATGGCGCCGATGTCACCGACAAGCTCGGAAGCGAGAAGGGCAACATAGGCCTGTTCCTTCCTGCAATAGACAAGGCTACATTCTTCGACACCATCATCAAGGACGGCGCACTGCCCAGAAAGACATTCAGCATGGGTGAGGCGAACGAGAAACGCTACTACATGGAGGCCAGGGCAATCAGGTAAATCTGTTGCGCTTTGTTGTTTTTTCCGGAATCGGCTGAAGTGCTCTTCTCATAAGGCTGAATATCTGCTATTTTGCAGTTTAGAAGTTATGGAGGAGCACCGATGCTTGAGAGATTCATTATGACGGATTTCATTGACATCCCGGCTCACCTTCTTTTGAAAGTCAATCATTTCTGATTGGCTTTTTTTTTAATTCATTGCTTTGCACAGGAGGCAATTTATGGCAAAACAGGAGCCTATCAGGGATGCCAGACAGCTCGGCACACCCAAGATGCTCGTTCTGGGAATGCAGCATCTGTTCGCAATGTTCGGAGCAACTGTACTTGTTCCGATCCTTGTCAATTCCTATGGTCTTCCGCTTTCAATCCAGACAACTCTGCTGATGGCCGGCCTTGGAACTCTCTTCTTCCACCTCATGACCAAGTTCAAGGTACCAGCCTTCCTCGGTTCATCATTCGCATTCCTCGGCGGTTATGCCGCGGTTGCAGCTCTTGACTCAGGAAAGTACGCTGCTATGTCAGCTGCCGAGAAGCTTCAGTACGCAGGTGGCGGAATTGTTGTGGCAGGTCTTCTTTATGTTGTCCTTGCACTGATAGTCAAGCTTGTCGGAGTCAAGAAGGTCATGCGCTTCCTGCCGCCGATTGTCACAGGTCCTATCGTTATCCTGATCGGACTTAACCTGGCTCCGTCTGCAGTCAACAACGCATCAACCTGCTGGTGGCTGGCTCTGATCGCAATGGTCGTGATTGTGGTTGCCAACATCTGGGGCAAGGGAATGATCAAGATCATCCCGATCCTGCTCGGTGTTGTGATCTCTTATATCATTGCCCTGATTGCAAATGCATTGGGCGCAACAACAGCTTCCGGAGCTCCGCTCATTGATTTCTCTGCAGTAGCAGGAGCAAAGATCATCGGACTTCAGCCGATGTTCACAAACTTCAAGGGTGTCATCTTCAAGTTCGACATCACATCAATTCTGGTCATGGCCCCGATCGCAATCGCATCCATGATGGAGCACATCGGTGACATCTCAGCCATCTCAGCAACAGTAGGCCAGAACTTCATCGAGGATCCGGGTCTCAACAGGACACTTATCGGAGACGGACTTGCAACATCTATCTCCGCAATGTTCGGCGGTCCTGCAAACACCACATACGGTGAGAACACCGGTGTCCTGGTCCTTTCAAAGGTATATGATCCGAGCGTCATCAGACTCGCTGCGATCTATGCGATTGTCCTGTCATTCTCACCGGCATTCGCAGCATTGATCAACTCGATGCCTGCCGCGATCATCGGAGGAATCTCATTCATCCTCTACGGTATGATCTCCGCAATCGGTGTCAGAAACATCGTCGAGAACAGGGTTGACTTCTCCAATTCCAGAAACCTCATCATCGGTGCCACAATCCTGGTGTGCGGTCTTGGATTCACAAACGGAATCAGCTTCTCAATCGGCAGTGCCCACATCACTCTGACATCACTTGCCATCGCATCAATTGTCGGTATCGTCCTTAACGCCATCCTTCCAGGCAAGGATTACGAGTTCGGATCCGATATCAGCGGCGGAAGTTCCGGAAACCTCGGCACATATTGAGATTATCGCCTATTGTCAAAAAAACGACAGAAAGTACTTGCAAAAGTCACAAATCTTTTGTACATTGCTTTCTGTCGCTTAAGACATATTGCCACCTTAGCTCAGTTGGCCAGAGCACGTGACTTGTAATCTCGGGGTCGTCAGTTCGAATCCGACAGGTGGCTAAAATATGGAGAGGTTCCCGAGCGGTCAAAGGGGGCAGACTGTAAATCTGTTGGCTCAGCCTTCGAAGGTCCGAATCCTTCTCTCTCCAGTTCGTTACGGTCTTCCTCAAAAGGGAAGACCGTTCTTTTCTTAGACCGTTTTTGGGGTTGTTATGGGCAGCTGTTTCTACGAGAAAGGACTTGCATTT
>JAEEGK010009499.1_pt1 | contig 22700 bp, 15 predicted proteins | sample 8958771 | NCBI WGS metagenome assembly JAEEGK01 (sample SAMN16246547, study PRJNA631951) | gut metagenome | biome: gut microbiome; feature: rumen; material: SC-attached | host: Bos | place: Iran: Karaj | collected 2018-10 | reverse complement strand
GACGGCGACGGCGCACTGACCGTCAATGACACAATCATTCTGGCGCACGACAAATACTATGAGGGCGGCGCAGCAGCAGGCTTTGCCACCGCGCAGACCGACTGGGGCACCAGCATCACAAAGTTCTGGGGCAATGAGAACGGCGGCAGCTACGGCTATCTCGTGAATGACAAATTTGCATCCAGCCTGACCGACCCGGTCGCAGACGGCGATGCGGTCTATGCCTATGCCTATCAGGATGCTGCGGGCTACTCCGATCAGTATTCCTACTTCGATCAGATCACCGCAGACGGGCTCTTTGCAGGCGATGCATACACCCTGACGCTCACCGGTCTCAGCTTCGGTGCGGATTATTCCGAGCAGCGCAGCCCGCTTGCAGGCGCTGTCATCAAGATCAACGGCGCACCGACTGAGTATTCCACTGACGCAGAGGGCAAGGTCACCTTCCAGATCCCCGAGGGCGATTTCACCGTCAGCGCATTCTATGAGCCCGGTGACTTTGAGGACGGCAAGGCGCCGATCATCGTTCCGCCTGTCTTCCGAGCAAACGGCGCTGCGAAGGAGACCACTGAAACACAGGCAACCGAGACACAGGCAACCGAAACACAGCCTGTCGCTTCGACAACCACCACGGCTTCTGCACTCATGACCACAACCACCACGCAGGCTCCGGCAACCACCACGACCGCCGCGACCACGACCACGGCTGCTTCTTCCACCACTGCGCCGCCGACCGGTGAGACCCACGCTGCTTCTGCGCTTGGTCTGACTGCAATGCTGGCGCTCGGTGCTGCATTTGTGACACGCCGCCGTGAAGACTGATTCACTGCGTAATATTGCAGCCGCATGCTTCGCTCTCCTTCTGGTGCTGAGCAGCATGCGGCTGCTTTTGCCGTATGACGCATCTGCGGATGCCGACATTGCCGCGCTCGCGGAGGAAATCCTCACGGCGCAGGCTGACGGGGATGTGCAGGCATGGATCGACGGGGCACTCACGGAACGCGCCGGACAAAGTGCGCCCGATTTTTACATCACGGCGCTCGCTTCGCAGGGGGGCTATGATTTCTCGCGCTATGCGGAAAAGCTCTCGGGGGTCATCCCGGCGCTCGGTGCGGCAGAATAGGCTGCCTCGAAGGAACGCTGCGCGCTGGCATGGATCGCCGCCTCGGGCACAGTGCCCGCAGAATGCACGGCGCTGCTCGATCAGAACGCGGAGGCACTCGGCATCATGAGCCGCGTCTTCGGGCTGCATCTTGTGAATAACGGCGTATCTTCGCAGAAATACAGTGCACGGTATCTCTGCGATTACCTGCTCTCGCAGCAGTGTGCGGACGGCGGCTGGGCGCTCAATTCCCCATACGGCGACCCGGATGTCACGGCGATGGTCATGCAGGCAATGGCACCCTACCGCGCTGACGGCACGGTCTTCCCTGCGCTCGAACGCGGCATCGCATTTCTCTCGGAAAAGCAGCTCGAAACGGGCGCCTATAAAAGCTACGGCACGGAGAACGCGGAGAGCACCGCACAGGTCTGGATCGCGCTTTCGGCGCTCGGCATCGACGCCATGCATGACGCACGCTTTCAGAAAAACGGGCATACCGTGCTGGACGGCATCATGCAGTTTAAGCTGGGGGCGGGCAGCTATGCGCATATCATCGGCGGAAGCGAGAGCGGGCTTGCGGTGCAGCAGATCTGCACGGCGTATATCGCGGCGGGGCTTTCGCATCCTGTGTATCTCCTGCGGGGGGAGCCGCCTGCATTGCCTCAAATCGCACAGACGACAGAAGCGGCCGTCACAACTGTCACCGAAACGGCAGCAGCGTCAACAGCGGCAGGCAGCAGCGTGCCCCATGTCACGCAGCCAAACGCGACACTCCCGCTCAGCACGGCACCCGCGGGCACGGGCAGCACCCTCACGGAAACGGCAGCGGGCATGACAGAAACAGCCTCCGCACAGGCTGAAAGCAGCTCGACTGCTTCTGACACAGGTACAACTGTAATTTATACAGATACAACTGCATTTGTCACCGGGTCTTCCTACAAGACGCTGGACACGGAGCTGCTGACAACGGCGCCGCCCGATACGCCGGAGCCGCAGAAAAAATATCCCTATCGCCTGCCGATGACGGCGGGTGCGGGTATGCTCTTTGCGGGGATTGCGGTCATATGCTTTCTGCGCGGAAAACGCTCACCGAAGACCTATCTGACGCTTGCTGCGGGCTGCGGCATCGTGATTGCGGCGGTGTGGCTGATCCGCTTTGACACGCCGGAGGGCTACTATCAGACGGAGACAAAGGGCGGCGGCACGGTGACGATGGAGATTCGCTGCGATGTGATCTGCGGGCTGCCGGGCAGCGAGAAATTCCCTGCGGACGGCGTGATGATGCAGAACACGGAATTTTCCATTGCGGAGGGCGAGAATGCGCTGACGCTGCTCTATGACGCAGTGAAGGCGAACCGCCTGCAAATTGAGGTAGACGGCATCTCGGGGGATGTCGTGGAAACGGCGTATGTGCGCGGAATCGGCTCGCTGTACGAACTGATGTTCGGTGATCTCTCGGGCTGGACATACACGGTGAACGGGGAACGCCCGCCGGTCGGCTGCGGGGCATACACGCTGCATGACGGCGACCGGGTCGCATGGCTGTATACGGTGAATTTATAGAAATGAGCATCTTGGAATAATACAGTGAAATGATAAAATATGAAGAGAATGAAATTGCTTCGCAATGAAATCCTGACGGATGAAATGCTGCGCATGAAATCCCTGCGGGAATTCAGGCAGGGAGCACGGCATGTCCAATAGCTGCGAACAGCAGCGTCAACGGTTTGTCACTGGGCGTCTTCGGTTGGGCTCCCGGAGGCACAATGCCCGCGGGGGCTCCCCGCATTTAATAAAGGCGGTGAGATTATGCGCAGCTTTGAAACCATGAACCCTGCGGCGGTGAGCGTGCAGCTTTTGCTCGCCGCCTGCATCACGCTCTTTTGCCTGGAGCCCTCGCTGCTCCTGATCTCGCTGCTCTGCGGGCTCTCTTATTTTGTCCTCAGAAACGGCGGCGGCAGCCGCGGCTTTCATCTCGCGGCGCTCGGCATCCCTGCGCTCTTTGCAGTGCTCAATCCCCTCTGGAATCAGCACGGCGTCACGGTGCTCTTTTTCCTCAATGACCGCGCCTACACCCTCGAAGCCCTCTGCTACGGCGCTGTGACCGGCGTGCGGCTCGCGGCGGTGCTCTATTGGTTCCGCAATTTCAGCGACCTCATGACCAGCGAAAAGCTCTTTTACCTCTTCCGCTTCCTCTCGCCGAAGCTCGCGCTGATCTTCACGGTCGCGCTGCGCAATATCACCCTGTTCCGCGTGCAGATGCACAAAATTCAGGAGACACAGCGTGCGGCAGGGCTCTACCGCGAGGGGCATTTGATCGACGATCTCCGCGGGGGACTCCGGGTCTTCTCCATTCTGCTCACATGGGCGCTCGAAAACGGCATCATCACGGCATCCAGCATGTCTGCGCGGGGATACGGCTCCGGCAGGCGCACAAGCTGCACGTTTTATCGCTGGACAAGGGGCGATGTGATCCTGCTGCTGCTGTCGCTTGCGCTCTCGGCGGCGTCACTCGTGCCGATCGCATACGGCGCATTAAAGCGTGAATATTACCCTGTCTCCGTGCCGCCTCATTACGGCGCGGGCTATTTTCTGGCAGTCGGTGCATATACGGCACTTGCCCTGCTGCCGCTGATCTATGCCGGAAAGGAGGCGCTCACATGGCACAGCTTGCGGTCAGAAATCTGACGGTTACCTATCCCGAATGCAGCACACCCGTTGTCTCGGCGGTGTCGTTTTCGCTGGAAGCGGGCGAATTTGCCGTGCTCTGCGGCGCCACCGGCTGCGGCAAGACCACGCTGCTGCGGATGCTCAAGCAGGAGCTCCGCCCGAAGTGTACGCAGTCGGGCACTGTGACCTTTGCGGGGGTTCCCCTCGGGGGGCTCGACGCACGGCGCTCCGCTTCGGAGATCGGCTTTGTGATGCAGCACCCCGAGCAGCAGATCGTCACCGACCGCGTGTGGCATGAGCTTGCCTTCGGGCTTGAAAACCTCGGCACGGAGATTGCCGTGATGCAGCGCAGAATCGCAGAGATTGCCTCCTATTTCGGCATCGAAGACCTGCTGGAGCGTGACCCCGCGACGCTCTCCGGCGGGCAGAAGCAGCTCCTGAATCTTGCCTCTGTGATGATTATGCAGCCGCGGCTGCTGCTGCTCGATGAACCGACTGCCCAGCTCGACCCCATTGCGGCATCGGATTTTCTCACGACCCTGCAAAGGCTGAACCGCGATTTCTCGACGACCATTCTGATCGCGGAGCACCGGCTCGAAGAAGTCATCCCGATAGCAGACCGCCTGCTGGTGATGGAGAAAGGCAGGCTCATTGCGGACGCTGCCCCGCGGGAGGTGCTGCGAAGGCTCCCGCAGGATGCCCCTGTGCTCGGCGGAATGCCCGCTGCGGTGCGGCTCTGGTATGAAGCGGGGGGCGAAGGAGAAGTGCCCCTCTCGGTCGCGGAGGCAAGGCGGACGCTGATGCCGCAGTTTGCGAATACCGTCCGTGCGCTGCCGGAAAAGCCCGCGCCGCCCCTCACAGAGCCCGCGGCGGAGCTCAGAGAAGCGTGGTTTCGCTATGAAAGGCGCGGCAGAGATGTGCTCACAGGGCTCAGCCTCACCGTCTCAACCGGCGAATTCTATTGCCTGATCGGGGGCAACGGCGCGGGAAAATCGACGGTGCTGCGTGTGCTCTCGGGTGTGTCGCAGTGCTATGCGGGCGAGGTGCGGGTCTTCGGGAAGCGCCTGCGGGAATACAAGGGGCGCTCGCTGCATCAGGGCTGTGTAACGCTTCTGCCGCAGGATGTCGGGACGCTCTTTCTCTGCAACACAGCAGAGGAGGAACTCAGAGAGGTTGACAAGCATTTTTCTGAGAAGCTGCGTGATTTTCCGTTTGACCTCTCCCCATATCTTGCCATGCACCCCTATGACCTCAGCGGCGGTCAGCAGCAGATTTTAGCGCTTGCGAAGGTGATGCTGACAGAGCCGCGTCTCCTGCTGCTTGATGAACCGACGAAGGGGCTCGATGCCGCATCGAAGGCACAGCTTGCGGAGGTGCTGCACGGGCTGAATGCACGCGGCGTGACGGTGCTCTGTGTGACGCATGACATTGAATTTGCAGCCTGTCATGCCGACCGCTGCGGCTTTCTCTCACGCGGGACGCTGATTGCGGCGGATACCCCGGCGGCTGTGTTTTCAGGCAACGCATTCTACACGACCGCGGCAAGCCGTATCTCCAGAGGGTTCTATGACCGTGCGGTGACAGTTGCCGATGCTGCGGCGCTGTGCCGGCAAAACGGCAGACGGAAGGGGGACGCCGCATGCTCCTGATCCGCTCGGAACGCCTGCGCCGAACGCTGCAATTTGTGCTGCCCTTTGCGGTGATGCCCGCGGTGCTGCTGCTGCCGAAGGAGACGATGGGGCAGTATTATGCGTTCATCAGCTTTGTGATGGTGCTCTGTGCGCTGCTGCTTTTCCTCGCGGGATTTGACCGCAGGGAGCTCGGGACAAGGCGCATGATTCTGGTCTCGGTGATGACGGCGCTCTCTGTGGTCGGGCGGCTGCTGCCGGTCATCAAGCCGATCACGGCACTGACGGTGCTCTCGGCGCTGTATCTTGGCAAGGAAGCGGGATTTCTCGTCGGGGCGCTCTCTGCGGTGCTCTCGAATTTCATCATGGGGCACGGTCCCTGGACGCCCTTCCAGATGCTTGCCTGGGGGCTGATCGGGCTCTTTGCGGGGATTCTCTCGAAGCCGCTGCTGCGCTCCCGGCTGCTGCTTTACGGCTACGGGCTCCTCTCGGGCGCGGCATATTCGCTGCTGCTCGATGTCTGGACGACCGTCTGGACATACGGGGAATTCACGCTTGACGCTTACGCGGCGGCGATCTCGACCGCGCTGCCCTATACGATTTTATATGCGGTCTCGAATGTGCTCTTTCTTGCGCTCTTTGCAAAGCCCATCGGCGACAAGCTGCACCGCATTGAGGTAAAATACGGCTTATGAACAATGCGCAATTCGCAATGCGCAATTCGCAATTATTCTCTGCGATTTGCACAAAAATTCTGCATTTGACAGCGTTTGACAACCTATAAGGAGTATGTCAAGTTGTCAAGTTGTCAAGTCTCTGCGATTTGCACAAAAATTGCGTGTATTCAGACATGAGAATTGTCATTTGCATCTTTCAAAGTGTATGCAAATGGCAAATGGCAAACGGCGCGGAGCGCGGGGAGCCCCCGCTGGCGTTTCCCTCCGGGCGCATCAGCCGAAGACGCCCAATGACAGACCGTTGACGCTGCTGTTCGCAGCTATTGCAAATTTAGTTCTCCCTGCTTTACTTACTAAGAAGCGCACGTTATAAGGAGGTGCGCTTCTTGCTCTCCTTGCGCTTCTTGGCACGGAGCCCGTGCAGGCGTTTTGCCTCCGGGAGCCCAACCGAAGACGCCCAATGAAAGATCATTGACGCTGCTGTTCGCAGCTATTGGACATGCCGTTCGCCCTGCCTGTATTCCCGCAGGGATTTCACTGCGAAGCAATTTCATTGCGCAGCAATTTCATTCTTCATTCTCTTATCACCTGTATATTTTACAGTCAGCATATACAATTTTAAGATACTCACTCTCTATAAGGGGTGAGTTTCTTGATCTCCTTGCTCTTCTTGACCCGGAGCCCGGGCTGGCGTTTCCCTCCGGTCGCCCAACCGAAAACGCCCAATGACAGACCGTTGACGGCGCTGCTCGCGCCTATTGCAAATCCCGTTCGCCCTGCGTGTGTTCTCTCGGCATCTTGCACAAAAATTCTGCATTTGACAGCGTTTGACATTTTCATAAGGGCTGTCAAATTGTCAAGTTGTCAAGTCTCTGCGATTTGCACAAAAATCGCGTGCGTTCAGACGCGAGAATTGTCATTTGCCTCTTTCAAGGCGTGTGCAAATGGCAAATGGCACGGAGCCCGTGCAGGCGTTTTGCCTCCGGGAGCATCAGCCGAAGACGCCCAATAACAGCCCGGCGACGCTGCTGTTCGCAGCTATTGCATATTCCGTTCGCCCTGCTTTACTTATTAAGAAGCGCACTTTATAAGGAGGTGCGCTTCTTGCTCTCCTTGCGCTCCTTGATCATCTTGATATTCTTGATGCAGCAGAATGCACAAAAATTCTGCATTTGACAGGCTTTGACATTTTCATAAGGGCTGTCAAGTTGTCAAGTTGTCAAGTCTCTGCGATTTGCACAAAAATCTCGCGCGTTCAGACATGAGAATTGTCATTTGCCTCTTTCAAGGCGTGTGCAAATGGCAAATGGCAAATCACTTTCGCTGATGAAAGGCACGGAGCCCGTGCAGGCGTTTTGCCGTCCGGGCGACTGACAGAGAGTGCCCGCGGGTGACTCCCCACGGGGTGGGGAGATGTCCGAAGGACAGAGGGGACGGGCGGTTCCGCTCCCGCCTTCTTGCCTCCCATGAAAGGGGAGGGGGACCGCCGCCAAAGGCGGTGGTGGAGGGGTTCTCTGCGGCGTGCGGTCGCTCTCAACCCCTCAGTCGCTTCGCGACAGCTCCCCTGTTAGGGGAGCCGAGATACGGTGCGTCCAAAAGCTGCGATCAGCAGCGTCATACCTAGTTGTTGAGCACTCTCTGCTGCGCCTCCCGGAGGCACATTGCCCGCGGGGGCTCCCCGCCCGGGTGAATACTACATTAAAGCTGGAGAAATATATGCAAACAGTATTCGGATTCATCATCACATTTCTGATTGCGGCAGCAGCCGCCTACCTGATCGGCAGCCTGAACGGCGCCATCGTGAGCGTGCGTCTCCTAAAGCATGCGGATGTCCGCGATTTCGGCAGCGGCAATGCCGGGCTCACCAATGTGCTCCGCTGCTTCGGCAAGGGCTGCGGCATCCTGACGCTCCTCATCGACCTCGGGAAAGGCGCCTGTGCCATGCTGCTCGTGCAGGGGCTCTGCAAATGGCTGCATCTTTACGCCATGCCGGACGGCGCGGGCAGCGATTACCGCTGGACGCTCTATCTCGCGGCTGTCTTTGTCGTGCTCGGGCATGTCTTCCCCCTCTGGCACGGCTTCAAGGGCGGCAAGGGCGTTCTGGTCGGCGTCAGCGTCTTCCTCGTGATCTCGCCGCTCACATTTCTCATTCTGATGGCGATCTTCGCCGCTGTGCTGCTCTGCTCAAAATATGTCTCGCTGGCTTCCTGCACCGCAACGCTCTGCGTCATCCCTGTGACGCTTGTGACGGAGCTCCTGCGCTGCAAGGGTGCATGGGGCATGCCTTGTCTTTATACCGCACTGATCGTGTGTGCGGCGTTTCTCATCGTCTGGAGCCACCGCGAGAACATCCGGCGCCTCAGAGCGGGCACCGAGCGCAGAATCGGAGAGAAAAAGCAGAAGGAGTGAATCTCATGCCGGTTCAGACGGATCTCAGGCATCCCTGCCGCAAGGCGTTTTTCTGGGCAGCCGTGCTGTTTCTCCTGAGCATGCTGCCCCTTCTGATTTCCTCGCACGGAAGGTATTTCTATTCAGGCGACATGAATGTGCAGTATGTGCCGTTTCTGTCCCATCTGAGCGAAATGCTGCACAGCGGCGGGCTCCCTGCCTTCGACTGGCAGACAGGGCTCGGCACCGATACGCTCGTGACCTACGGCGGCTATCTGCTCTCGCCCTTTTCGCTGGTGCTCTTTCTGCTCCCGCCCGCAGCGCTTCCTTACGGCATCACGCTGATGACCGCAGTGAAAATGGGCATCACGGCAGCGTCGGCGGCGTTCTGGTGCAGGCAATATGTGAAGCAGAACCGCACGGCATTCATCTGCGGCATGCTCTATGCCTTCTCGGGCTTCCAGCTCTTCAATCTGGTCTATCCCTTCATGGATACGGTCTGCCTCTTTCCGCTGCTGCTCTATGCCTTTGACAAGCTGGTGACAGAGCGGAAGCGGCTCTGCTTTGCGCTGCTGCTCGGCGTGAACGGTTTTATCAATTCGCTGCTGCTCTATGCGGCGTGTGTGTTCATCATGCTCTATTATATCGTGCGGGTCGCGTGCGGGTCGTTCCCGAAGCCGCGGCTCTCCGATTTCCTCTCGCTTGGCGTCGAATCGCTTGCGGGCGTGTTTCTCTCGGGGCTTTCGATGCTGCCCTTCGGCCTTGCGATGATGAACAATGCCCGCGCAGGGCTCCTGATCTTTGACGGCGATCTGCTGCTGTATCCCGAGCGGGGGACGATTCTGCGCATCGTGCAGTCGATGCTGCTGCCTCCGGAGATTGCAGGGCAGGGCTGGTATTTTGATGCGAGCATGCTCTCTGCTTCGGCGCCTGCGCTCTTTCTCCCGCTGTTCCTGATTGTCGGTGCGGCGGCTGTGCTGCGCCGTGACCGCAAAGCGTGGTATGCAAGGCTGATGACGGTCTGTGCCGTCTTTGCCTGTGTGCCGCTGCTGAACAGCATCTTCTCCACGCTGAATCTGCAATATTATGCGCGGTGGTTCTTCTGCCCCGTGCTCATTCTCGTGATGCTGACGGGCAAATATATTGAAGATATGGACACGCTGGATGCGAAGCCGGAATACCGCGTGACGGCGGCAGCGCTGGCGGTCTTTCTGGCAGTCGGGTGCTTTACGGTGCTGCCCCGCAGCGATCTCCCGGATTTCAGGCGCGCATGGATCTATGCGGCTGTGTTCAGCATTGCCTCAGTCTGTGTGCTCTGGCTGCTGATGCACCCGGAGCTGACGGAGAAAACGCGGCTCCTGCATCCCTTCCGCAGAAAAAATCTCCCGCAGATCACGGCTGTCTTCTGCACGATGCTTTTCTTCCAGAGCAACTTTTCCGCCGCGCAGGCGGAGGTCGGGGAGTATGCCGAGCGCTATCTTCGCACCTGTTACAACAGCGGCGTTCCGCTCAGCACCGGCGACAGCGGCTTTTACCGCATCCGCAGCAGCGGCACCGAGGAAATGAACCTCGGGCTCAGGGAGGGCATGCCGAATCAGTCGCAGTTCTATTCGACTGTCTGCGCCACAGAGAGCGCGTTCTTCGCCTATGCGGGTATCCCGCGGCAGCAGGGCTGTGAATCGAAGATGTCTGACGCTGCGCTCGCAAGCCTGCTCTCGGTGAAGTATGATTTCTTCCGCAATCTCCCGCTGACCGGCGGCGTGGCGGTTGAGCCGGAGGATGTGCTCCGCTCGAAGCTCTATGAAGCGCCCGGCTTCACGGATTATACCCTCTGCGGCAATTACATGGTCTTCCGCAATGACTGCTATATCCCGATGGGCTTCACCTATGACTGCGCCCGCCCGATCTCTTCCGTCCTGCCAAATACGGAGGCGGGGGAATCCGACCGCGTCAAGCGCCAGCGTCAGATGCTAAAGGCGATCTGGCTGACGGATGAACAGATCGAAAAATACGGCAGATTCCTCCCGCCGATCACGGATGATGTGTTTGACGATACCTCGGATGAGACCTATTTTGCGGACTGCGCAGCGCGTGCGGCTTCTGCCTGCGAGGTCTTTTCCCCCCGCGGAGACGGCTTTGATGCGGAGATCACGCTCCCCGAGGAGAATCTGGTGTTCTTCTCCGTGCCGGTGCAGGCGGGCTTTACCGCGTATGTGGACGGGCAGCAGACGGAGATTGAGTCCGTCTTCGGCGGGCTTTCGGCGGTGTATGTGCCGAAGGGGCATCACAGCATCCGCTTTGATTACAGGACGCCCGGTCTCAGGGCAGGCATTGCCGTGAGCCTTTGCAGCGCGGGCGTGCTTGTGCTGTATGCAGCGGCAGCATGGGTGCTCCGCAAAAAGTATACAGGGAGTAATAAAGGCACAGGAAAATTACACAAACCGTAATGCACATTTTCGGCGATATGCCGGATACGGCACCCTGTTTGCAGGCGTGAAAAAATGTGAATATATTGTGAATTGAAAACATACAGCGTTCCCCACAAATTTCCACACGGATTTTTGTGGGGAATTGCTATTATTTAAGCGGAAACTGCTTGAATAATTCAAAAACAGTTCATGAAATGTTCACATGTTATCCATATATTACTATCTGTTTTGTGTTATGATGAAAGTGTCGGATTCCGACCCAAAAATGAGAGGGATTTTTGGAGCGGACACACACAATTCTATATTTTTGAGAGGGGAATTTTACACATGAGACACACGCTGAAAACCCGTGTCGCAGCAGCCGCTATGAGCGCGGCGGTTGCGTTCACCCAGTTCGGCGGACTCGGCATCGCAGCTCCGGCTGCCGTCCATGCTGCGTCCTCCGACAACTACGCGAAGCTGCTGGAGTACAGCCTTTACTTCTTCGACTGCAATATGTGCGGTGCGAACACGGACTGTGCGATTCAGTGGCGCGGCGCCTGCCACACCAGCGATGAGGTCGTCGGCGGCTACCACGATGCAGGTGACCACGCAATGTTCGGTCTGCCGCAGGGCTATGCAGCCTCTACCATCGGCTGGGCATACTATGAGTTCCCGGATGCCTTCAAGCAGGCAAAGCAGGAGACCCACTTCAAGACAATCTTCAAGCACTTCACCGAATTCTTCAAGAAATCTGTCAAGATGAGCGGCGATACCGTCACGAGCTTCCTCTATCAGAAGGGCTCCGGCGTCACCGACCATCAGTACTGGGGCGCACCTGAGAAGCAGGAGCAGACACAGGGCAACCGCAAGATGTACTGGACCTCCAACAGCGCGTCCGACATCGCAGGCGACTACGCAGCAGCGCTCGCACAGGACTATCTGTTCTACGGCGACGCAGAGTCCCTGAAGATCGCAAAGGCGCTCTATAAGTTCTCGACCCAGTATAACAAGATCGAGACAAACGGTCCGGTCGAGGGCAAGGATACCTTCTACTACGCAGGCACAAATGCCAGCGCACAGGATGAGCAGGAATGGGCTGCTGCATGGCTCTATCTTGCCACCAAGGATGACTACTACAAGCAGGAAATGGAAAGCCACAAGCATCAGTACCTCGGCTGGGCTCACAACTGGAACACCGTTGCACAGGGCGCTGAGATCCTCCGCGCAGAGATCAACGGCAACTGGGGCAGCTGCATGAGCTGGGCAGAAGGCTCGATGCAGGAGAAGATGGTCTCCGGCTACTACCACCTCGACAGATGGGGCAGCGCAAGACTGAACTGCGGCATGCAGCTCGCTCTGCTGGCTGCTGCAAACCGCGGCCACGGCAATTACTATGACTGGTGCAAGGGCCAGATGGATTACATCCTCGGCTCCAACCCGTTCAATGTCTGCTTCGTCACCGGCTTCGCTTCCAACTCCGCGAAGAACACCCACCACAGAGCAGCTTCCGGCTGGAACGGCTATGAGGAAATGGGCAACAGCACCGTTTACAGCCCGAACGGCCATGTGCTGATCGGCGCGCTCGCAGGCGGTCCCTACACCCCGGAGAACGGCGGCGGCAGCCTCCAGTACACCGATTCCGTCAAGGACTATGTCGGCAATGAGGTCGCGGTTGACTACAACGCATGCCTCGTCGGCGCAGCAGCAGGTCTGCTCCAGAAGTATAAGACCGGCTCTCCCGACAGCACCATCACCGGCGTGAAGAATGTTGTCCTCGATGACGGCAGCTCGATCGTCACCCAGGATACCAACAACACCGAGCAGTCTCAGACCACCACCACGACCACCACGACCACCGGCGGCGGCTCCTCCTCTGAGGACGGCGTCTATGAGCTCAAGGTCGGCAAGGCTTACAACTACGACAACATGCCCGAGAATGACCGCATGATCGGCTTCAAGTATGAGGACTTCGGTCTCACCGCAGGCTCCTCCGAGAAGATCAAGAAGGTCGAGGTCAAGCTCTCCGGCAACGGTCTCAGCATCTGGCAGGGCGCATTCGGCTCCTCCACCACCGTCGCGGCAGATGACTACTGGACTATGACCGATCAGATGGAGAAGTCCCTGAACGGCAGCACCGGCACGATCACCTGGGAAGTCCCGGCTGCGACCGCAAATATCATCCAGTACGGCTACGGCGGAGAGGTCAAGATCGGCTTCTGGTACATCCAGAATTCGCAGTTCACGATTGATTCCGTGAAGATCTACACCGACGGCAAGGGCGCAACCACCCCGACCACCACGACGACCACTTCCACCACCACGACAACGACCACGACCACCACGACAACTACTACCACCACAACGACCACAACGACCACGACCACCACTTCCACCACCGTGAAGCAGGCAAACTTCCCCGGCGACGCTGACTGCAACGGCATCCCGGAGCTTGCGGACGCAGTGCTTCTTGCACGCGCCATCGGCGGCGGCACACAGCTCAGCGTGCAGGGCGCAGCAAACTGTGATGTGGACGGTCAGACGGGTCTCTCCAACAACGACCTGAAGATGATCCTCCAGGCGCTCGCAGGTCTCATCGAGCTCTGATCCCCTGCGCAGGGCACACAACACATGGCGAAAACACGGGTACGGCCCATCTGCGGCCGTATCCGCGTTCGCATATAAAAAATTTTTTGGGGGGATATCGAAAGATATCTCATTGACCCGGTTTCCGCAGGGTCAGGAAAGAGGAGGCGTTTACCATGCGGCAAAATTCCATTCTTCACAAGGCGCTTACCGTCGGCGTGAGCGCGGCGATGCTGGCAACCTCAGTACCGCTCAGCGGCATCTCTGTCTCAGCAGAGAGCAGCAACAACTACGGCAAGGCACTGGCACTCTCGCTCTATTTCTTTGATGCGAATGCCTGCGGCACAGGCATCACGGACGGTCCGCTCACCTGGCGCGGCGACTGCCACACCTATGACGGCGCGGCGCCGGTCTCTCAGGCAACAGGTCTCCCGAGCTCCGCACAGAGCCTCGCAGACCCCGACGGCGACGGCAAGATTGATGTGTCCGGCGGCTATCACGATGCGGGCGACCATGTCAAGTTCAATCTGACCATCGGCTTTGCGATGAACTGCCTTGCGGCTGCCGATTACCTCAATGACGGCGCCTTCAAGAAGGCGGGCTGCATGGATCACTTTGCCTATGTCTTAAAGCGCGGCGCGGATTATCTCATGAAGACCACGCTCCTGGACGGCAGCGGCAATGTGCAGGCGATCTGCTATCAGGTCTCCGATCTCGCCGACCACGGCTACTGGCAGTCTCCCGAGGTGCAGACCTATCAGCGCAATACCTACTGGATGTCGGCAGGCAACAACAACACGAAGATCTGCGGCGATATGGTCAACGGTCTCGCGGGCACGGCTTATGCGCTGAAGGACTATGACCCTGAGTATTCCGCGAAGTGCCTCAAATATGCAAAGGCGATCTTTGACTTCGGCAAGGCAAACAAGGGCAACAATCAGGAAGGCAACGGCGGCATGTACGGCAACAGCGGCGATTCGCAGGATGAATTCCTCATCGCACATGCGTGGCTCTGGCTGAACGGTGTCATGACGCAGCCGACCTGCGTGCCGAACAGCAAGCAGTATTCCTCCGAGTACGGCTCCGAATACGACGGCTATATCGTCTCGTGGGATAAGCAGTATCAGCTCTATTCCGCGATGATGTATAAGAAAACCGGCAACCAGTCCTATAAGAACGAGCTCCAGGCGGAGTTCAACGATCAGGCACAGGGCAGCGTCAGCAACTATCTGCAAAAGTACAATACCAAGTGGGGCTGGGGCAATTCCCGCTATAACTGTGCATGGCAGATGACCACGCTCATGCTCGCAGACGGCGACGCGAACTCCGATTACGCGAAGTGCGCACAGTTCCAGATGGATTATATCCTCGGCGCAAACAGCTACAACTACTGCTTCCTCGTCGGCTACACCGACTCTTACCCGACGCATTATCATCACAGAGCCTCGAACCCCGGCACCGGCGATGCGAATGCGGACACAGCGGCGAAGTATCCCTGCTACGGCGCGCTGATCGGCGGCCCTGATGACAGCGGCTACCGCGACACCACGGCAGAATACCGCTACACCGAGCCGGCGCTTGATTACAACGGCTGCTTCGCGCTCGCCTGCGCAGGTCTCTTCAATCTGTTCGGCGGCGACGGCTCCGCTGTGAAGGAGATCACGCAGAATGCGCCCGAGATCAACGACAGCTTTGTCTTCGGCAGCGGCAATTCGCAGGAGACTGAGACGACCACGACCACCACGACCACCACGACCACGGATGGATCCACCAACACCGTGATCGCTGATTATGCGACCCAGTTTGACTATGACAGCAACCCGATGCAGGTCGGCGAGCGGCGCATCATCCGTGCCTATGACCCGGCACCCGGTGCGAAAACACCGTCTGTGCTTTATATCAGCGGCCACTCCGACAACATTGAGGTGAATTACTCCGGCAGCGGCGATACCTTCTCCGTCACCGCACTGGCGCCCGGCGATGCCTATGTGACGGTCAACTGCGGCAGCACGGCGTTCTCCGGACAGTTCAAGATCCAGATCGTCGAAAGCTCGACCGGTTCTGAGGAAAAACTCAGCACCTTCCCCGGCGACGCAGACTGCAACGGTCTCCCGGAGCTCGCGGATGCAGTGCTTCTCGCACGCGCCATCGGCGGCAGCGCTGAGCTCAGCGTGCAGGGTGCAAAGAACTGCGATGTGGACGGCACGGCAGGCATCGGCAACGGCGACCTGACCCTGATCCTTCAGGCACTCGCAGGTCTCATTGAGCTCTGATCCTATGAACCCCGGATCGCGCATGGGAAACTGTGCGCGATCTGCGCATTCTATCATTTCAACACGGAGGAATAAGATGAAACACAACCGACTGCTTCTCTCTGCCCTGTTTTGTGCGGGACTGCTTGCTTCCGGCTGCGGCGATGCGTCCAGTGTCCCTGCGGAGCCCACGGCAAGCCTCGCGGAGACCACGACCGCTGCGGCGGAGACCACAACTTCCGCGGCGGAGACGACAACAGCATCCGCCGCTGAGACCACAGCTTCCGCGGAGACAACCACAGGCAGCACGGCAGCACAGACCGCGGAGACCGCCGCAGGCAGCACAGCGACAAAGACCGCCGGTTCCGTTACGGAGGAGCTCAGCCTGCTGGCACAGCTCGCAGACCGCATTGAGCACACCGACGACGCCGTGGAGCTGCACTATGCCTTTGAGGATGAGGGGCTGCGCATTGCGGGCGATCAGGTCATTCACGGCAGAAGCTATTATATGCGCAGCGAAACGCCCTACTACACGATCAAGGCATGCTCGGACGGCAATTCCGTCTGGATGATGCACGACGAGACAAAGACCTTTGCTCGCATCAAAGGCGATGAAGGGGAGGACCTCATCCCGGACACGATGGTGCCGGATTTCGATGAGATCGGCGAGGTGCTGGAACGCGGCACGGAGACATTCAAGGGCAAGGACTGCCGCTATGAGGACTACTACGAAGAAGACGGCGAAGATATGGCAAAGGTGCGCTATTACTTCGATGACAAGGGCGACATGCTCGGCATGAAGGCGCTCTCCGGCGAGGACGAGGGCATCATCTATGAGTTTGAGATGCGCGTCAATGAGAGCCCGGACCGCACGCTCTTTGCCCCGCCCGCAGGCTACTCCGAGGTTGATGAGAAGGAGCTTGTTCCCCGCGTGATGGCAAACTTCCTGGAAATGCTCGGCGGCGCAGCCGGCAGCACGGAAGACAGCGGCGATTGAATACAGATGATCCGCATATGTGCGCGTTCTGCACTGTGCGGATCGTTTCTTTCCCTTGACTTTCCTGCGATTTTATGGTATGATATATGATATAATAGATATAGTGGGCGCAGTGTATGCTCACACAGGAGGTTACTATGAAATTTGCAGACGGCTTCTGGCTGAACCGCCGCGGCTATTCGGTCGATTATGCGGCACAGCCATACAGTGTGACAGTCAAGGACAACAAGGTGTATGTCTATGCGACGGCGCAGCAGATCTATCACCGCGGCATGACGCTCGGCGGCGTGACCCTCACAATCGTCTATTCCTCGACAAAAGAGGATACGGTCAAGGTGCAGATTGTGCACCACAAGGGCGCTGCCAATCATGAGCCGAAATTCGAGCTCAATGAGGACCCGGGATTTGTCCCCGAGATCACCGAGACCGAGGATGCTGTGACGCTCCGCTCCGGCAAAACCGCCGTGCGCATCGCAAAGGGCATGAGCTGGAATGTGCAGTTTACCTATGACGGAAAGCACCTCACCGGCGGCGGCTGGCGTGCGGCTTCCTATATTCAGGAGAATGCCTATATGCACGATGCCCGCATGCGCGAAACGATGGACGACACCTTCTGGAGCATCCCGACCCCGCCGCAGAATGCCTTTGTGCGCGAGCAGCTCACGCTCTCCGTCGGCGAATATATCTACGGCTTCGGCGAGAAGTTCACGCCCTTTGTCAAGAACGGGCAGACCGTTGAGACATGGAACTCCGACGGCGGCACATGCTCCGATCAGAGCTACAAGTGCGTGCCGTTCTATCTCAGCTCCCGTGGCTACGGCGTCTTTGCAAACCAGACGGGCTATGTCAGCTATGAGGTCGCATCGGACACCGTCTCGAAGGTCAGCATGACCGTCCCCGGCGAATCGCTCGAATACTTCATCATCGGCGGCGCAAACTGCGCTGAGGTGCTGGAACACTATACCGACCTGACCGGCAAGCCTGCGCTCCCGCCCGCAAAGTCTCTGGGGCTCTGGCTCTCGACCTCGTTCACCACAAACTACGATGAGGAAACGGTCACAGGCTTCATCGACGGCATGAGCGAGCGGAAGATCCCGCTCCAGATGTTCCATTTCGACTGCTTCTGGATGAAGGCATTTACCTGGACGAGCTTTGAATGGGACGAGGAGATGTTCCCCGATCCGAAGGGCATGCTCCGGCGCCTCAAGAAGGAGAAGAATGTCGGCATCTGCGCCTGGATCAATCCCTATATCGCGCAGGAGTCCGCGCTCTTTGACGAGGGCGTAAAGAACGGCTATTTCCTGCACACGAAGGACGGCGGCGTCTTCCAGACGGATATGTGGCAGCCGGGCATGGCAATCGTGGACTTCACGAATCCTGCGGCCTGCAAGTGGTTTGCCGACGGCATCCGCAAGCTCTGCGCCGACGGCGTGGATGCGATCAAGACCGATTTCGGCGAGCGCATCCCGACCGATGTGGTCTATTTCGACGGCTCCGATCCGATCGCGATGCATAATTTCTACACCTACCTCTACAACAAGGTTGTCTTTGAGGCGCTCGAAAGCTGCGTCGGCAAGGACAAGGCAGTGCTCTTTGCACGCTCCGCAACCGCCGGCGGGCAGAAGTTCCCGGTACACTGGGGCGGCGACTGCGCTGCGGAGTATTCCGCGATGGCTGAGACGCTGCGCGGCGGTCTCTCGCTCTGTGCCTCCGGCTTCGGCTTCTTCAGCCATGACATCGGCGGCTTCGAGCAGACGGCTTCCCCGGATGTCTACAAGCGCTGGGTTGCGTTCGGCCTCATGAGCTCGCACAGCCGTCTCCACGGCTCCACCTCCTACCGCGTGCCGTGGGCATATGAGGAGGACGATCCTAAAAATCCCGAGAATGCGTGCGCGGTGCTGCGGTTCTTCACGAACCTCAAGGGAAAGCTGATGCCGTATCTCTGGGCACAGGCAAACAAGACCCATCAGACCGGCATCCCGATGATGCGCGCCATGTTTATCGACTACGCGGAGGATCCCGCCTGCCTGACGCTCGACCGTCAGTATATGCTCGGCGACAGCCTGCTCTGTGCGCCTGTCTTCGAGGAGAGCGGCGAGGTGCAGTTCTATCTGCCGGAGGGCGAGTGGTTTGATCTGCTCGGCGAAACCTCCGATACGCTCGTGACGGGCGGCAGATGGATGAAGCGTACCTGCAATTATCTCCAGATGCCGATTTATGTGAAGCCCGGCACGGTGCTTGTGCTCGGCGATTTCAAGACCGATGTGCTCTATGACTATCTTGAGGGCGCGACTGTCATCATCGCAGGGCTCCGGGACGGTGAGACCGCTTCTGCCGATATTTACAAGGCGGAGGGCGGCATCGACCTCACGATCACGGCAAAGCGCGAGGGCAATCATATTGATGTGACCTATCCCGCGACCGACCGGAAGTTCACGATCGCCGTCGCCGGCACGAACCGGAAGGTGAAGGCAGAACAGGGCGGCAAGACCGTCATCAGCCTGTAAGAAGGGCAAACCTGTATTCGTACAGTGAAAATTACAATCCGTGCGCGGACAAAGCGCAGAAGGGAGCAGCAACATGTCGAAGAAAAAGGATAAGGCAGCATTTGACTACATCTGGCGCGACAGAAAGCGTACATTTCTCGGTCTGCCGTGGAGCTTCACGACCTATTTCCTGACGGAGACCAAGTTCGTCACCCGCACCGGCTTCTTCAATCTCGATGAGGATGAGCTCGATCTCTACAAGGTGACTGACAAGAAGCTGAAGCTCCCGTTCTGGCAGCGGCTCGTCGGCTGCGGCACGATCATTGTCTTCGTGCGCGATTACGACACCCCCGAGAAGGAGATCCGCTGCATCAAGAATCCGCGCAAGGTGCTGCAAATGCTCGACAAGCAGATCAACGCAGAGCGCGACCGCTACAACACCCGCGGCAGAGACCTCTACGCGGCAATGGGCGGGATGCCCCCGCATCCGCATGATGTGCATGATATGCACGATGCACATGATGTGCAGGGCGATGCAGACTGCGGCTGCGGCTGCGAGCACCACGAGAACCAGTAACAGCAAACTATATCACAAATTGGAAGGGGAAATGTCCGGATGCTGGAATTTGTTACGGAGAAGATATCCGTCTGGGAGCGGCTTCAGGCGGAGTCACGCCCGATCTATCTCTACGGAATGGGAGACGGCGCACTGCGCATTCTCGCGGCAATGCGGACATTCAAGATTCCGGTGGCGGGTATTTTCGCAAGCGATGAGTTTGTCCGCGGGCATGATTTCGCCGGATTTCAGGTCAGGAAGCTCTCGGAGCTTGAGGCGGAGTGCGACGACTTTGTGGTCGTGCTGGCATTCGCCGTCTGCTCGCCTGCAATGATCGAGAAGATCCGCACGCTCGGGCAGCGCTACACGCTCTATGTCCCCGATGTGCCGGTCGTCGGCGGCGGGCTCTTCACGCGGAGCTACTGCGATGAGCATGCAGAGGAGATTCAGACAGTCTATCAGTCTCTTGCAGATGAGCGCTCGCGGCAGATCTACGGCAATCTCATCAATTTCAAGATCAGCGGCAATCCCGCCTATCTCACCGATCAGGTCGATACACGCGATGACATCTGGAACCGTGTGCTCTGCCCGACAAACCATGAGATCTATGTCGATCTCGGTGCCTATAACGGCGACACGATCCGCGAAATGCTCGAATATACACGCGGAAAGTATCACCGCATCATTGCGGTCGAGCCGGACAAGAAGAATTACAAGAAGCTCGTGAAATTCGTCGGCGACACGCCCTCTGTGCAGTGCTATCAGTGTGCGGCATGGTGTGTGGACACCGAGCTGCCCTTTGCTTCCAGGGCGGGGCGGCAGTCGCAGGTCGCGATGGAGGGCATGGCCACGCCCGCACGCGCTGTGGATAATCTGCTGGCGGGCAATCCCGTCACGCTGCTGAAGGTGGATGTTGAGGGTGCCGAGCGGGAAGCGCTCTGGGGCGCAAGCCGTTCCATTGTGCGCTATGCACCGAAAATGATGATCTCGCTCTATCACCGCAACGAGGATATTTTCGAGCTGCCGCTGCTCGTACACCGCATCAATCCGCGGTATAAGCTCTATATCCGCCATCTGCCGTATATCCCCGCATGGGAGACCAATCTCTATGCGGTCTGCGATGACAACGGGCAGTACGGCAACGCACAGTACGGCGACTGAACCAAAACAAGATGCCCCTGATACTTCGGTATCAGGGGCTTTCTGTATGTATACAGCATATCGTTTGTATGAGGGCGGCGTCCTCATGATAAATCCGTCGGAGATACCGCTTTACTCCTTGCGGCGTTTGGTGCATGCGGCGGCGGCAAGGAGCGATGCGATGCCCGCTGCGAGCATGCCGGTCTCTGCACGGTCGCCGGTTTTCGGCGGGGCTGCGGTCGTTGTGCCGGCAGCGGTTGTGGCTGCGGCAGTTGTCGTGGTGACGGCAGCGGTGGTTGTGGTGGTTGCCGATGCAGCTTCGGTCGCTGCGGTTTCGGTTTCAGCGGGCTCGGCGCTGTCCAGTTCCCAATAGAATACAAGATTTTCGTCAATGTCATTCTCCTGCATATAAGTACGCAATGCAGAAAGGAAGCTCTCCTTCTGTCCGTAATAATACTGCACAATGACTTTATCTGCGTAGAACTGATGGGTCAGACCGTATTCTTCGTTTGCAAGGTCATCTGTGCTGCGATAGACCCCTGCACCGGAAAACGCTGTGTTCTGCGCTGCCTTCTGTGTGTCGATATAAGAATTCAGAAGATCATAAACACGCTCCAGTGTCTCAGCCGGAACAGTCGGTGCAAGCTGCAATTCGGTGATGAGGAATCGGGCTTGATCCACGCCGCCGTTTTCGCCGGTGAAGATATTGTTTTCGTTCATAAAGCGGAGGATCGAGCGCGGGAACTGCTGATTCTCCGTGGTCGTTTCATCGCTTGCCGTGATGTCATATTCCAGAATCAGCTTATCATCAAAAGCGCCGGGCTCTCTGCCGAGCTTTTCAGCGTATTCATCAGGATAAAATACATTTGCGGAGCGGAAGCAGGGGTTCCCGTTTGCCTGTTCTTCGGCGATGTACTGTTTTAAGAGCTGATAGGCACGCTCGGTTTCGGCGTCCGCTGTTTCTTGTGATGCGGCGCTAGGTGCCGGCGCATCTGTTTCTGCGCTTGCGGGAATCGCAGGTGTTCCGAGTGAAGCAAGCAAAACTGTGCAGGCTGCAATTATTGTCAGATACTTTTTCATTGTCACCATTCCTTTCTTATCCGATATGTGAATTGTTCAGGAAGAATCTGAGAACCGGGAGTGTTATACGAGTGCCGCGATGCCAGCTTCCGTTATCTTGGAAATGAATGTCATCCATCCATCGGAATCACCTCTCTTTACCCATTGAGACGGAAAAAACGCCGGAATGGTTACAGCTTTCTGCAATTTTGTATCTATGCACAAAAACCGCACCCGGAAATTGTGCATCCCGCCTTGCTGCGGCATTTTCCTTCTATATACACACGTTTGAAACGCCCGAAATATCACACCCCGCGACGCCGTTTTTTCACTTTTGTATACATGCACAAAGCACAGCGCGGAAAACTGTGCGTTCTGCAAAGGTATGCTGTTATCTATATTATATCACAAAAAAACGATTTGTCAACACCTTTTGTACGCATTGCCGAAGAAAAGATGCGCGATGCTGCCGGAAAGTTTACGATTTTATGAAGAAAGCGCGGCTTGCCTTGCTTTTTCCTGCGGGATATGGTATGATATAGCATATGATACAAAAACTGTATCTCATTTTGCACGAATCCTACAAAGGCGGTCGGCGGAAAAACCGTGCCGCACAGCCTTCACAGATACAGACTACCGAAAGGAACCGCAAGCGTATGAAGCAGCGTCTCCGCGCGGATCTCCGGGCAGCGATCCCCGCGTGTATCGTCACATTTCTCGTATTCCTACTCTTCGACAGGGCATACGGCAT
>JAEEGK010009486.1_pt1 | contig 22700 bp, 23 predicted proteins | sample 8958771 | NCBI WGS metagenome assembly JAEEGK01 (sample SAMN16246547, study PRJNA631951) | gut metagenome | biome: gut microbiome; feature: rumen; material: SC-attached | host: Bos | place: Iran: Karaj | collected 2018-10 | reverse complement strand
GGACCTTACACCGATGTCATATACAACAGAAAATGCGAACTCGATCGCGACGAAGGCTACACCAAGGTCAGTTCCTCCTCCAACCGCAAAGGCGACGAGAGCAAGAAGGTCACTGGCAGGACGATCGTCCAGGACGATGGCTCCGGGACGGGCAAGGACGTTTCCGTCAAAGACCCCGGAGCATCGCTGGGCGGGGTGTCCATTCGCATGGAGGACATCGTCCCGATGGTTACGGACGATGCGTTGACGGAAGAATCGACTCCGAAGGGTCCTTCGGACAGGCAGACCCGCGCCGAGATGTTCGGGGACGAGACGCCTGAGGAAGAATCCGACGTCATACCCGACGTTCCGGACGCTCCCATAATAGACACGTCGTCCGACTTCGTGCTATACGTCCCGACGAAATCCACCGGTCTGAGGTGCGTCGATCCGCTGCCGGTCTCAAAGGCCATGGTGGAAGAGGCCCCTGCGGAGGACGTCGTCGACGGTCCCGATTCATTGTTCGTGATATCCGAGCCCGTCTCGGATTCGGGCACGGTCACCTCCGGGAATCCGGTCGCAGACGTTCCGGCAGCCGCCGATAAGGTCGTAGAGGATGCGCCTGCCGTCGAATCCACGGTCGAGGAGGTTCCGGCGCAGGTTTCCGAGGAGGTTCCGGCGCAGGTCGTCGAAGTTCCTGCGGAGACGGTCCCTGACGAGGTTGTCGCGAAAGAGGAGGCCGTCGACGAGAAGCCTGCAGTCGAAGACGTCCTGAAGGAGATTCCTGCCGATGCAGCGGAGGAATCCGAGACTTCGGATCAGGATTACGTCAAAGACGTCATGAAGGACATGACGGACGAGAAGGCCCAGGAGCAAGAGGCCGCGCTCATCGCCGCGATAGGCGACGTCATCAGCACCGGACACAACGAGGATGCGGTCGTGAACAGCGAGGACAGCGTTCCCATCAAGATGGATGCGGTCCCCGTCCCTGACGTGGCGCCCACTTCCGTGGAGTCGACGACGGCTGAGCCCGATCCGATTGTGGCCGCCGGTTCCGAGGTCCATGCCGAAGAGAAGGCCAAGCCCTCGATCAAAGGCGTCGAAGTCGATGATTTCGTTCCGCTCGCCAACAAGTCCGACGCCACCAAGGCCGTCGTACCCGAGAAGGAAGCGATCATTCCCACCTCCACCATCGTCAGCTGGGATAACCTCAGCGGCATGTCCGACCCGGTTTTCACCAGCCGTCGCCGCAGAGGAATGACATACAAGGACGGGACTCTGGTGAGTTCCGAGATGAAGAGCCCCTTGGACGACTTCGACAAGAGCCAGGCCGAGCGCGTCAGAAGGGCCACTGCGACGATCACCCGCGTGGAGAAGAAGGCTGTCGAGGAGAAGAAGGAGCCGACCATCTCAGAGCTGGTCCGTCCGTCCGCCCGCAAGCCCTCCGTTGCCCCTCTTGAAATCAAGGACGAGGTCGTGGATGTAATGCGTCTGGCGGTTCCCAACATAGTCTCCGAGGAGTTCGGGGCGGAGGACCTGTCGGAGGCGCCAGACGACGGAATCGAGGCGCTTTGCGCCCAGGCCCTGAGCAACGTCTGCGCGGTTCCCTCGGACGGATGTCCGGCGGTGTTCTCCTTCGGAGGCTCAGAGTCCGCGTTCGGCGGCATAAGATTCCTCTTCTGATCCCTTTGAAACCCGAGCGGGACGTCACGTCCCGCCTTCTCCTTTTTCTTCCTTGCGATAGTGTTTTTTAAGAGAATAGGCTACGAGTGGCATGGAGTTCGTGCTGCAGCTGCTGCTTACCATGGCGGTGCTCTTCGTGGCCTCACGCATAGGGTCCATCGTAGTGAGCAGATTCGGTCTGCCTGGACTGATAGGCGAGATCGTGATGGGAATCGTCATCGCCAACATAACGATAGGCGATTGGTCCCTGTTCTCGTTCTTGGACATAACCATTCCCGGTCCCGGCCAGGAGTTTTCCGAAGGCAGTCACGTTTACACCGTGATCAGGGTGTTCGCAGAGCTCGGAGTGATATTCCTTCTGTTCACCGTGGGTCTGGAGACCAACGTCAAGGACCTTCTGGGCTCAGGCAAGGCCGCCCTGTTGGCCGCTGTGCTCGGAGTGGTGCTCCCCTTCATCGCAGGGCTCGCCATAATCATGGCCTCCGACGGCGAGATGAGCCACGCCCTGTTCATGGGAGCGGCGATGGTTGCGACGTCCGTGGGGATAACGGCCCGCATCATCAAGGACATGAAGCTCATGGACACCCGCGAGGCCCGCATAATAATAGCCGCCGCGGTGATAGACGACGTGCTGGGAATGATAGTCCTGGCGATAGTCAAGGGCGTGGCCGATTCCGGGGAGGTGTCCATAGTCGACATCGCCTCCATCACGCTTCAGGCCGTCGCCTTCGTCATCGCCGTGATACTGGTCTGCAAGTACCTGATCCCCCGCATCTATGCCTTCTTCCAGAAGAGGCACGACGCGGCTGTCAACGCCGGGAAGGTTCCACATTCCTCCAACAAGCTCGTCCTTGCGATCATCGTCTGCCTGCTCATGGCTGCGTTCGCCGAGTACATCGGACTGGCCGCGATCATCGGGTCGTTCCTTGCAGGCATGCTCTTCGCGGAGCACGCGTGGGAGTGGGACCTTGAGCGCAAGATGGAGTCGATCACCACCTTCTTCATCTCGTTCTTCTTCCTCAACGTCGGGTTCCAGGTGGACATTTCCACTCTGACGGACGGGTACATAATCGTTCTGACCCTGATCATCATCGCGGTCGCATTGGTGACCAAGTTCATCGGATGCGGATTCGGAGCCAAGATGGGGGACAAGAGCCTGGACAAAGCTGGAAGGAACATCATAGGGGTCGGAATGATGCCCAGGGGAGAGGTCGGAATAATCGTGGCCTCGATAGGGCTGTCGTCCGGAGCCATGTCCCCGGATCTTTACGCCGTGGTTGTCCTGATGTCAGTCATGACCACCATAATAGCTCCTCCGATACTCTCCAAGCTCTTCAGGAAGAAGTACAAGGAGGAGTACGTAATCCTCGGAGAAGACAGGATATGAAACCATGGGCCGGGCATCGGCCCTTTCCCTATTTGGTTTCGATATGTTGCTATGGGCTTCCAGCATTCGCTCGAATCGTGGCAGATACCAAGGCAGGATATCGGGTTTGAAAAAGGAGATTCCGGCCGAAGCCGGAGATCCAGCTCTCAGAGCGGGAACAGGGTGTTGGCGAGCAGGACCACGACGACGACAGCTATGGCTATCCCGATGACGGTCCTGGGGCTTATCTTGATTCCCTTGTCATCCTCTGTGTCGAAGTACCTCATGAGGCCTGCGGAGGACTGGAATCCCGTGTCGTTTTTCTTTGCCATGGAACCGCATTCGGGGATGCTTATATAATCTTTTTTCGGGGGGACGAAGATCGAATCCTGCTCGGTCCAGGCTCCGTACACCGAAAACGTCTTTTATAAGAGATAGATGAACGCCTTGATTAGAATGCACTGGGCAGATGTTGTGGCGCAGGAAATAATCGACAATTACGATCATCCGCTGATAGCGACCGGCATCAGCCCTACCGGCATCATACACGTCGGGAGCCTGAGGGAGGCCATCACCGGGGAGTCGGTCCGCAGCGCCGTCGAGTCCAAGGGCAAGGAGGTCAGGCTCATCTACCTCATCGACTCCTTCGATCCCCTCAGGAGAAGGTACGACTTCCTTCCGGAGGAGTTCGAGAAGTACGTCGGCAAGCCCATCTCCAGGATCCCTTGCCCGTGCGGCAAGCACAGGAACTACGCCCATCACTTCGTCCAGCCCTTCCTGGACGCCGTCAAGTCCCTGGACGTCAACTGCGAGATCATATGGACCCATGAGCTGTATGCGGCCGGGATGTTCACCGAGTGCATCGACAAGGCGTTCACCAAGAGGGAGGAGGTCATCAGGATACTCCACGAGGTCACCGGCAAGGAGGCCAAATCCGACTACGCCCCGTTCAACCCCGTCTGCGAGAATTGCGGAAGGTTCGCCAACCCGGTCTTCGACACCTACGAGTTCCCCTTCGTGGAGTACGATTGCCCCTGCGGCCATCACGGGACCTGCGACATCAGGTCCGGGGAGGGAAAGCTCACGTGGAGGCTGGAGTGGCCGGCCAAGTGGACGATATTCGGCACCTCCGCCGAGCCCTTCGGCAAGGACCATGCCGCCGCAGGCGGATCCTACGACTCCGGAAAGAGGATAGTCTCCGAGATCTACGGCGGGAAGGCCCCGATACCGATCCCTTACGAGTTCGTCCAGCTGAAAGGCGTCGGTCAGATGCACAAGTCGCTGGGATGCCCCGTCACCGGCCTGGACGCCATCAACATGACTCCTCCGGAGGTCTTGAACTACATGTTCCTGAGGGTCATGCCCTCCAAGACCATCGACTACGATTCCGGCCTCGGCATCCTGGACATGGCGGACGAGTACGACAGGATGGAGGCCAAGTACTTCTCCGGGTCATGGACGGAGTCAGAGGAGAACTCCATCGACGCGTACGTCATCGCCCAGCACAACCACGTGCCCAAGTCCCCGCCCCTTCAGATACCCTATAGGCACCTGGTCAGCATCGTGCAGATGGCGCCCAATTTCAAGGAGGTCCTGGAAGTCCTATCGAGGACCGTCGACCTCTCCAAAGCCACCGACGAGGATCTCCACAGGCTCGCCCGCAGGTGCGAGTGCGTCAGATACTGGCTCAACGGGTTCGCCCCCGACAGCGTCAAGTTCTCCGTCCTCCAGTCCATTCCGGACACGATGCAGCTCTCCATCACGGAGAAGGTGTTCTTCCAGGCTCTCGTCAGGAGGATGAACGACTGCTCCTGGGACGCCGATGAGATCAACGGCATCGTGGCCCAGATAGCCAAGGAGAACCCTATCGGATCCAAGGGCGCATACAAGGCCCTGTATAAGATCTTCATAGGGAAGGAGGCCGGACCCAGGCTCGGATTCTTCCTCTCCAGCATGGACAAGAAGTTCGTCATAAACAGGCTGGTCCAGGCCAGCGTCTGAACTTTGCGGGGGAGCAATCCCCTGTTTTAAATCATAGTTAGTAGATTGGGCCGCATGCGCCCCATCATAATGTTCGCGGCCATGGCGCTGGCCGGATTCGTCGTCATGACCATAGCGGCGTGCGATTACATCGCCAACGTGGGCCCGTACGATACCGTGGCGTTCATCGCGGGAGCAGTCGTGACCGCGGCCGGGTATTACATGACGGTCAAGACAATGAGGGCGGAGAGTGAGCGATCGGATGCCAGCGCTGAACGCCGATTTCCTCTCCCTGTTCCTCGAAGCCGCCAACATGCACCGGTGGAACGACCACATACGTCCGCTGGATCTTACCGAGCTGGACAAGCAGGCGCACAAGGCGGCCATAGCCTGGATCCTCGGAAAGTACGAGGAGAGCGCCGGGAACCGCGTGGATTGGAGGAAGATCATCGAGCATACGCTGTTCTCGTTCGTCCAGAGGTCCGTGCTGACCGACCTCAAGCCGCAGGTGTTCTACAAGATCACTTCAGAGAGGGCAGAGCAGGTCAGCGCATTCGTGATATCCGAGGTGGAGCGCATCGTGCCTGGATTCGAACCGGGCCTGATGTCCCGTTTCAAGGAGTATCTGGCTTCCGATCTCGATTCGCCGGAGGACGACATCGTCCGCGCCGCGCATTACCTGGCCACCCGCTGGGAATTCGACCTAATCTACGAGTCCAACCGTTCGCTGTACGGGATAGACCGCACGCGCAGGGAGATCTCGGAGCAGATCGGCCAGTACATACACCTGGCCGGGGTGAGCGAGATCCTGACCGCGGGAGGCGCCTTCGACTTCCTTGACCTGGTGGGGCAGCTTCGCTTCCAGCAGCGCTGGGCGAGGACCCCTCGCGTACCCAAGACCACCGTGCTGGGGCATTCCCTCATGGTGGCCGACTCCGTCTATCTTCGCGACCTCGATGCGGGCGCCGACGACAGGACGGTCTACAACGACTTCTACACCGCCCTCTTCCACGACCTCCCGGAGGTCTTGACGAAGGACGTGATAAGCCCCATAAAGACGAGCATAGACGGTCTTGCTGACATCCTGGAGGAGTACGAGCACGAGCAGGTGGAGTCGACGATAATACCGCTTCTGAGACCGGAATGGCATGACGAGTTCCGCTTCATGGTCTTCGATCCGTTCTCCGACAGGAACGACGGGCGTTTCGGTCCCCGCAACGGATATTCGATAAAGACCTGCGACCTTCTGGCCGCATACATCGAGGCTCTGGTGTCCAGGCGCTACGGCATCTCGTCCCAGTCGTTGAAGGTCGGCGAGAATCAGCTCCGTCAGAAATTGATGGGCAGAAAGGGTTTCGACGTAAAGGGTTTGGTCGAGGCCTTGGACCGCCTCGAGGTCTGATCAGCGTCTGCCGATGGTCTCCTGTCCCCTCATGTAGGGCCTCAGGACCTCGGGGACGGTCACGGTGCCGTCCTTGTTCTGATAGTTCTCCAGGATGGCGACCATGGTCCTCGGAAGGGCCAGGCCGGACCCGTTGAGGGTGTGGATGAACTCGCTCTTCAGGTGGGGCTCGGGCCTGTACTTTATCCTGGCCCTCCTGGCCTGGAAGTCCGTGAAGTTGGACACGGACGAAGCCTCGAGCCATGCGTCCTTGCCGGGGGCGTAGAGTTCCAGGTCGTAGCATTTGGAGCAGGAGAAGCTCATGTCCCCGGTGCAGAGGAGCAGGACCCTGTAGGGGAGGTCGAGCCCGTTGATGATGTCCTCGGCGTTCTTCCTGAGCTCCTCCAGCCTCGCATAGGAGTTCTCGGGGAGGACGAAGTTGACCATCTCCACCTTGTTGAACTCGTGGACCCTGATGATCCCCTTGGTGTCAGCATGCTTGCCGACCTCGCGCCTGAACGAGGGCAGGTAAGCGGTGTAGTATATGGGGAGCTGGGACTTGTCCAGGATCTCGTCCTGGAGGAGGTTGGTCACAGGGACCTCCGCGGTGGGGTTGAGGAACATGTCGTCCCTCTCGAGGTAGTACATGTCGTCCTTCAGGTTGGGGTACTGTCCGGTTCCGATGACGGCGTTCTTGTTGACGACCACCGGAGGGAACAGCTCGGTGTATCCCTGGTCCTGATGCATGTCCAGGAAGTAGTTGATGAGGGCGCGCTCGAGCCTGGCTCCGTCTCCTTTGAGGCAGTAGAACCCGCTTCCGGCGACCTTGGCGCCGCGCTCGAAGTCGATGATGTCCAGATCCTCTCCGATCTCCCAGTGCTCCTTGGGCTTGAAGTCGAACTTCCTCCTGCTGCCAGCCTCGTAGACGACCACGTTGTCGTTCTCGTCCTTTCCGAGGGGGACGGACTCGTGGGGGATGTTGGGGATGTTCAGGACGCAGTCCTGCCTTATGTCCTCCAGCTCGGACATCCTCTCGTCGTTGGCCTTGATCTTCTCGGACACCTCGCGCATCTCGGCGATCTTGGCATCCTTGTCGTCGCCCTTGGGCATCTTGGATATCTGCAGGGAGACCTCGTTCCTGACCTTTCTGAGCCTGTTGTTCTCGGCGGTGAGGCCTCTCCACTCCTCGTCGGCGGAGAGGAACCTGTCGAGGATCGCGGTGTCCTTGTTCCTGTTCTGCAGCATCGTCCTGATCATGTCAGGATTGGATCTTATCACGTTTACATCGAGCATCTAAGCACCTTCAGAATTTCTTCTGGCATAGGGAAGTCCAGGTACGTTTGTCGGCGAGGACTATGACTCCTCCGCGCACGTCGACCGCCACGGAATCGGTGGCTTCGGCTATCGCAGCCGCTACCTCCTTTGCTCCGTCCTCGGAGTTCGACAGGACCTTGAGCTTTATCAGGCGGTTCTTCTTAAGCTGGTTCTTGATCTCTTCGAAGATCCCGTCGCTCAGCCCGTCCTTTCCGACGTGAACGGTGGGGCTGAGCTCGTTCGCTCTTCTCATGAGCTCCTTCTTCGCTTCCTTCTCCGTCATTTTCTCTGCTCCCTAAGATACGGTCTGCGCCGCACCGTTCCGCACATCCCGCATGTGACGACCACCTTGTGGTCCGATAGCCTGACAGTGCAGTTGATGCCAGGCATCAGGGGGACCAGACATCCTTTGCAGAACGGACGGTCCTTGGGCATCCTCATGCGGGTCTTCATGCCGATTCTGCGGGCTATCCCCACGTACCTGCGGGCTCTGTCGGGCCTGTCTTGACGCACGGCTTCCTCGGACAGGTCCAACAGGCGCGATATGCGCGTCTCGCCTATCTCGGAGACCGTCTTCTGTGAGAGATGCCTCTTCGACATGGTTATTGGAGTCGCCAACAGTACCTAATCTATAAAAATAGTTCTTCCCAGGCCTGCATCCGTCAGTCTTCCTACTCAGGCGGGCAGGAATGTCATGAGCAGGGCCTGGGCCTTCTTGTCGTCGCCCTGGAACGTCTTGTTGGTCTGGACGTAGGTCTCGTAGAGGTACACGAACTCCTTGTGGAACGCGACGACGCATTCGTCCCAGGTGGGTCTGGACACGTCTATGCCGAGGTCGCTATGGGCCATCCTCCACATCTTGGTGCCAGGGACGTACGATACGCTGGCGACTACGGGTGCGACGAGGAGCAGGTTGCTCTCGGCGGTGATTATCCTGTAGAACATGACCTCGTTGATCTCGTTGAAGGATTCCGCGTTGTTGATGGACAGCACCCTGCCTTCCGTGTTCTTGCTGACGCTTCCCATGACCTCTACGACGCCAGATGCTGCTGCCTTCTCCATCATGCCCTTGGGGGACTTCTTGATGGGGTTCAGCGACACGGGAGCGTCCGAGCTTATGAAGTTCCAGTGGCCCTTGTACCTGGGGTCGGAGGACACCTTCCCGATGACGGTGTACCTCTCCGCTCCGCTCCTGATGTAGGACAGGAGCTTCTCGCGGTCCAGCTTGCGGAACTGCCTCTGGTCGTTGGGAGGGCCGTATACCAGCACGTTGCCGTCCAGGTGGTCGTTCAATGCTACGAGGTCCCTGGCGATGGATACGCGCTCGAACGGGTCGGGGAACTTGTTGGCGACCCAGAACCCGGATGCTCCCCTTCCCAGATAGTTGAGGGTCTCGAACAGGATCTTTATGGCGACGTCCATCAGCTCTTCGGAACCGGTCTTCACGTTGGATCCGAGCCCTTTGTTTGAGGAACCGCCGATCCTGAGGGTGAACTTGTTCAGGATCTCCGGAGGAATCTCGTTCTGCAGCAGCATCTCCGATCTGACAATGTGCCTTCCTATGTCGGTGAGAAGGTTCTGGATGTCCACCATGACCCGTCCCGCTATCGCTATGGGGATTCCTTCTTTCGCGTTCTCTGAAATGACATTGAATCCGAAGGGCTGCATCGAACCCACATAGGCATAGCACTTATTATTATTGGCGGTCTGGTGCCGCTATTTGGAGTCTCTTTCATCTAATGACATAGGAGACGGTCCACCAAATTAACGAAACTCTTATATGGGGGCTGATAATGAGCAGTTCTGTTAGACAGGGTAGCAGTTCTATATCTTTGGACCGCCTGCCCTCATCGCATTCCGATCAAGGTGGTTTAAATGGTAAGAAAGCCCGCATCAATGTACAGACAGATCAAAGGACAGGCCTACACCCGCCGTGAGTACATGGGTGGAGTTCCCGCAAGCAGGGTTAGCCAGTACGAGATGGGCAACCTCAAGCAGGATTTCCCCGTCGTTCTCACCCTCAGGGTCAAGAACCGCGTCCAGGTCAGGCACATCTCTATAGAGGCCGGCCGTATCGCAGCGAACAAGGTCCTCAACGGACAGGCGGGGGTCGCTAACTATCACATGACCGTTAGGGCGTATCCCCACGTCGTCCTCAGGGAGAACAAGCTCGCTACCGGCGCAGGAGCGGACCGTGTGTCCAGTGGAATGCGTCAGGGATTCGGCAAGACTGTGGGAACCGCTGCAAGGCTGGAGCGCAACCAGGCCATTCTGACCGTCCGCGTTCCCGCTGACAAGGCCAGCATCGCCAAGGACGCTCTCTGGAGAGCCTCCATGAAGTTCCCCTCCCCCTGCTACATCGACGTAGAGCAGGGAGCCGAGCTCATCAGGTAAATGTTCGATTTCGAGCTGGACCGCGCAGTCGCGTGGATAAACGACGGGGGGTTCTCCTCCGTCGCCCTCCAGCTGCCCGAGGGCCTGAAGGTCAGGGCGGCTGAGGTTTCTGATTTTCTTCATTCTTCTACCGGTGCCGAGATAATCGTCGTCGGATACCCGTGCTACGGCGCCTGCGACCTTTTCGATTACAAAGGTGTCGCGGATGCTCTGATCCATTACGGTCATTCTCCCATCCCGTCCATGGGCGACGATCCGAACGTCATGTATGTCGAGTCCCGCTCCGACGCGACCGTGGACCCGTCCGTCATGGATTCGCTGGCTTCGCTTCCGCAGCGCGTCGGGCTCCTGGCCACCGTCCAGTACCTCGGGCTGATACCCTCGGTCAAGGGGATGCTCGAGAAGTCCGGAAGGACCGCGCTCGTAGGCAAGGGGGACAGGCGCATCTGCCATCCCGGGCAGGTCCTCGGATGCAACTGCACCGCGGCCGAGTCCATATCGGACGAAGTCGACGCGTTCCTGTTCATAGGAGAGGGCGATTTTCACCCTCTGGCGGCCGCTTTCGGCATGCAGAAGCCGGTCCTGGTCCTGAACCCTGTGACGGGAGAGGTCCGCAGCATGGCCGAGACCAGGGACAGGATACTCAGGAGGAGGTTCGCTGCCATCCAGAGGGCTTCCGCCGCGAACTCGTTCCTTGTGATCCAGTGCTCCAAGGCCGGACAGAACAGGTCCGCAGAGGCCGATCTGATGGTCAGGAAGCTCCGCGAGCATGGAAAGACCGCATACAAGGTCATCCTCGAGGAGGTCACCCCCATGTCCCTCATGGCGTACAGGGTGGACGCCTTCGTCAACACCGCCTGCCCCCGCATAGCGATGGACGACTCCGCGAGATACGACCGTCCGATGCTCACGATACCCGAAGCGGAGATAGTTCTTGGCGAGAGGACCTGGGACGGATACGTATTCGACCAGATACGCTCCGATCGATGACCGATTTCCAGGTTTTCGTACAGCCAGGTCGCTTCGTTGACTTGTTTTTATATTTGATAATGCATGGGCACTACCCATGTTCACTTCGAAGACGCTCCTATGCTCGGACCTTCCGGATGTCCGCGTCGGCATAGGCCGTGGAACGACGAACGGCAACGTCGAGAGAAGCGTTCTCGCCATGGAAGGCCATGACATCGTCATCTACGATGACCCATACGAGCTTGCAGGCGACCTCGCCTCGGGGAAGATCGACGCAGCAGTCCGCGGAGACATATCGTCTTCGGTGCTCCTGCCCATTCTCAAATCCAAGATCGGTCTCAAATCCTTGGAGAGGGCGGTGTTCATGGAGCCTCTGGGAGAGAAGATGTTCATCCTCGCCCCTGTAGGGATAGACGAAGGCTGGACGGAACGCCAGAAGCACGACCTCGCGGTCCGTTCTGTGGCTCTGGCCAAGAGGGTCGGCATGGGCAGCAAGATCGCCATCATGTCGGGCGGAAGGTGCGAGGACGTAGGCAGATGCAAGGTCGTCGACAAGTCCATCGAAAGCGCCCGCAACCTGGCGAAGAAGCTCTGCGACGAAGGGTATGACGCGTACCACTCCCAGATCCTCATCGAGAACGCCGTCAAAGAGGCGGACATAATCATAGCTCCCGAGGGGATAACCGGGAACATAATCTTCAGATCGCTTCATTTCATCGGAGGAGTCAAGGCTTTAGGCGCCCCCGTCATCAACACCGACAAGGTGTTCATAGACACATCGCGCGCCAAGACCGACTACAGGGACTCCCTAGCCCTCGCGATGATGCTCACGGAGGAATAAACATGCTTTTGGAAATAGACGGAGGATACTCTGGATTAAGATTCTCGGCCTGCCATTTCATTCCCAGGCACGAGAAGTGCTCGAGGCTTCACGGCCATTCGTACATAGTCCGCCTTAGGATGGAGGGCGACATAGGCGAGGAGGGCATGATAATGGATTTCGTCATCCTCAAGAGGACCCTCAAGAAGATCATCGACGAGGTCGACCACAGGACCCTCCTCCCCGCCAGATCCAAAGAGGTCAAGATCGACGTCGAAGGCGACTCCGTGGAGGTCGTCTCCGGCTGTAAGAGGTACGTTTTCCCCAAGGAGGACGTGGCGCTCCTAGATGTCCCCACCACCACCGCGGAGGAGATGTGCAAGATGATGACCCTCCGCATGAAGTCCGAGATAGACTTCCCTCCCAACGTCAGGTCGATCTCCATCGGTCTGGACGAGGAGCGCGGACAGACGGCGTGGTACACGGAGGCCCTCTGATGAAGGCTGTCGCCCTTCTTTCCGGAGGGCTCGATTCCACCACCACTCTCGCACAGGCTATCGCCGACGGATGCGAGGTCACCGCCATCAGCTTCAGGTACGGCCAGAGGCACACCAAGGAGCTCCGGTCCGCAGAGAACGTCTGCAAGCATTACGGCGTGACCCACATAGTCTATGACATCAACCTGAGCTCCTTCCGCTCCGCGCTCACCCGCGAGGAGATAGACGTCCCTATGGACCGCGAGGGAGAGCTCGACGCCGACATACCCATCACGTACGTCCCTGCCAGGAACATCATCTTCCTGAGCATCGCTGCGGGGCTCTGCGAATCCATCGACGCGGACAGGATATACATCGGAGCCAACGTGGTCGACTACTCCGGCTACCCCGACTGCCGTCCCGAGTTCTTCGAGGCCTACGAGCAGATGCTCAGGGTCGGCACCAAGGCCGGTGTCGAGGGCCATCCGATCAAGATAATGACTCCCATACTCCACGATTCCAAAGCCGACATAGTCAGGCGCGGCAAGGCCCTCAACGCCCCTCTGCACCTGACCTGGTCCTGCTACAACGGCGGGGAGAAGGCCTGCGGCCACTGCGATTCGTGCAGGCTCAGGCTGAAGGGATTCGAGGAAGCCGGATACAAGGACGAGATCGAGTACGAGTGAGATGAGGATCTGCGAATGCTTCAAGTCCATCCAGGGCGAAGGCCTGATGATGGGGGTGCCGACGTTCTTCGTGAGGACGGTCGGGTGCAACCTTTCCTGCGCATGGTGCGACACCCAGTACTCCATGGACGGAGGGAAGGAGATGTCCCTTCAGGAGATCATGGACGCGGTCGGCGACAGCCCTCACGTGTGCGTCACAGGCGGCGAGCCCATGCTCCAGCCCGACATGCCCGAGCTCCTCCGCATGATGGTCGCTGCCGGCAAGCAGGTCGTCCTGGAGACCAACGGGGCGACGGACCTCTCCCAGGTGCTTGACGACCCCCTCATCATGATCAGCATGGACATAAAGTGCCCCTCGTCCGGGATGACGTCCAGGATGCTCAAGAGCAACCTCGGCTACCTGTCCCGCAAGGACCAGCTGAAGTTCATAGTGGCCGACGACGTCGATTTCGATTTCGCCGTGGAGTTCCTCAAGGAGAACCCCGTGGACACGAACCTCATCTTCGGTCCTGTAGGCGGAACCGGGAAGCTCGAATGGCTGGTCTCGCGCGTCCTCGACTCCGGTCTGGATGCCAGGGTGCTCCCTCAGCTCCACAAGATAATCTGGGGCGACCGCAGGGCAGTCTGAATAGAAAAGGGCCGCCCGACGGACGACCCTGTTTGTTTCAATCGTTCTGCGATTCGAAGTGCTTTCTGCGCTCGTATCTTCTCATGAAGTCCTTGATGCAGTCTTCGATCGTCCCGTCCTCGTCCGAGGATATCTCGATCCCGACCTTGGACAGAATGTCGATGCCATGCATGCCTATCCCTCCGGTGAGGACGACGTCGACGGCTCCCAGAGACACTATGGCCTCTGCCACCGCGACGCCTGCTCCCGAAGGCGAGTCCATGTACTCGTTCTCGATCACGTGGTAGTCCAGCGTGTCCGAGTCCACCAGCAGGAAGAACGGCGCATGGCCGAAGTCGTCCGCTATGTAGGAGTCCAGCGACTCCCCTTCCGAGACCGCCAGGATCTTCATCAGTTATCGACCGTCTTGACTATCTTGTCGACTATGGTGCCGAAAGCCTTGGCGGATGCGGAATCGGGGTGTCCCAGGACTATTGGGATACCGGAGTCTCCGGCATCGACTATTCCGGGCTCGATGGGGATGCGTCCGAGGAACTGGACGTTCATCTCTTTGGCGGTGGCCTCTCCTCCTCCGGTCTTGAAGATGTTGGTGACCTCTCCGCAGTGGGGGCAGACGAATCCGCTCATGTTCTCGATGATCCCGATGATGGGGATGTTGGTCTCGGCTCCGAACACCAGGGACTTCCTGCTGTCGAGCAGAGCGACGTCCTGAGGCGTGGTGACGATGACCATCCCGTCCGCCTTGGGGATCAGCTGGACGATGGACAGGGCCTCGTCTCCGGTTCCGGGAGGCATGTCGATGACTAGATAGTCGAGGTCCCCCCAGTTGACGTCCTCGATGAACTGCTTGATTGCTCCCATCTTGACGGGTCCGCGCCAGAGGACAGGGGTGTCCTTGGACTGTAGGAGGAACGCCATGGACATGAGCTTCAGGGAGGGAGGGATGGCTACGGGGATGAGCTTCTCGTTCTCCACCATGAGCTGCCTGTCCTCGACGGCGAACATCTTGGGGATGTTGGGCCCGGTGATGTCGATGTCCATGACTCCGGTCTTGAAACCCTTCATGGAGAGGGACATGGCGAGATTGGACGAAACGGTGCTCTTACCGACTCCGCCCTTTCCGCTCATTACGATGATGACGTGCTTGATGTTCTTGAGGGTATCCTGGATAGCGGTCTCTTCCCGGATGCTCTCTTCTGTTAGCAAAGGTGCGGCCATTTTAGAACCTCATGTTCCCAAGGCAGGCGGTTCCAGCTTGTCCCGGGACTTCGTTGTGGTTCCCTCTATCGGGAGTTTTGTATTAATAACTGCGTTAAGTCGCCTCCAGACATGACGCATCATGTTCCGGAGCCAGGCGGAAGGTCATAACGTTTAACTCAACAGGATTCCATCCAGGGGGCTGATGGCAGACACTGTAAAGGACTACATGGTTCCGAGAGAGAAGGTCCGTTTCGTTACACCGGACATGACCGTGGAGGAAGTGAGGCAGGCACTCATCAACTCCAGCTTCCACGGATTCCCCATAGTGGAGAACGATTACCTCCTCGGGTTCGTAACGGCTAAGGATCTCCTCGGATACATGGACAGGCCCAACGAGAAGATCAGGAACGTCATCAGGAGCGGCTCTTTCTGTGCCACGCCCTCCATGTCCATCAGCGATGCGACCCGCATCCTGTTCCGCTACGGCATCAGGAATCTGCCAGTCGTCGACGAGAACACGAAGAAGGTCGTGGGGATCATCTCCAATATCGACGTCGTGAGATCCCATATAGAGAAGACCCGCCAGAGCAAGGTGGATTCCGTCAAGGCCTTCCTGGAGAAGTACAACGACGTCAAGATCAGGGTGACCCCTGGAATAGTCGACGTCCCCGTGGAGAAGATCATACCCACTCAGAAGGAGGTCTACCTGGACGAGCTGGCCGGAAGGCAGTACGAGCTCAAGAGGGGCCTCAACGAGCCTCTCATCATGATCAAGAGGCGCAACGGATATCTGCTGGTCGACGGGCACCACAGGGTCATGGCGGCCAAGGAGCTGGGCTACAAGACGCTCAAGGCCACCGTGCTGGTACCCAACGACCTGGACGTGAAGCTGGGCCTGGAGAAGACCGCAGAGCGCTGGGGGCTGAAGTCCTTGGAGGACGTCATGATCAAGAACGACGGGAAGCACCCCTTCATGGAAGCGGCCACCATGCTCCTGGCGAGCGAGCAGGCCGACGGCATAAACCAGAGGCTCATGGAGAGCGAGAACCAGCGACTTCCTGGAAATCCGACCACAAAGGAATGAGCCCCATTCTGGCCATCTCGACTTTAAATTGAAAAAGGGGGATTTCTCCCCCGTTATTGTTTTCAGAGCTTGTTCCTGAGGTTCCTAAGGTCCCTGAGGATGATCTTCTGCTCGGCGGAAGCGATGATCCTCTTGGTCTTGACGAACGTGTCGGGGTTCAGGGAGATGCAGTCGATCCCCTGCTCCACGAGGAACTCGGTGAACTCGGGGTAGACGGAAGGTCCCTGTCCGCAGATGCTCACGAACTTTCCGTTCTCGTGGGCGACCTTGATCAGGTGGGCGATGGCCCTCTTGACTCCCTCGTTCCTCTCGTCGAAGTATCCCATGCGTCCGAGGATGTCCGAGTCCCTGTCGCAGCCCATGGTGAGCTGGGTGAGGTCGTTGGAACCGATGGAGAACGCGTCGCAGTACTTGCAGAACTCGTCGGCCATGAAGATGTTCACGGGGACCTCCGCCATGAAGTAGAGCTTGAAGTCCTTGCTCCTCTTCAGCCCGGCGCACTTCATCATCTCGGTGATCTCCTGGACCTCCTCGACGGTCCTGACGAAGGGCAGCATCATGTTGAGGTTCCTGAATCCGAGCTCGTCCCTGACCTTCTTGATGGCCTTGAGCTCGCACATGAACGCCTCGCGGTAGCTCTCGGAGACGTACCTGGAGCATCCTCTCCATCCGATCATGGGGTTGTCCTCGTCGGGCTCGTAGTCCGCTCCGCCCTTCATGTCGTGGTACTCGTTGGTCTTGAAGTCGGAGGTCCTGAGGGTGATGGGCCTGGGGTAGAACGCCTTGGCGACGGTGGAGATTCCATCGACGAGCTTGTCGATGAGCTCCTGGGTCCTTCCCTCCTCGATGACCGCGCAGGGGTGCTCTCCGATGTAGTTGGTGAAGAGGAACTCGATCCTCATCAGTCCGACTCCGTCGCAGGGGAGCTGGGCGATCTCCTCGGCCTTCGAGGGCATGGACATGTTGACCATGACCTTTGTCCCAGTGATGGGGACGTACTCTCCTACGGCTGCGGGAGCGACGGTTTTGGCTTCCTCCTTCTTCTTGATGATTCCCTTGTAGACGGTTCCGGTGGTTCCGTCCACGGTGATCTCCATTCCGTCGGTCAGGAGCTGGGTGGCGTTGCTGGTTCCGACGACGCAGGGGGTTCCGAGCTCCCTGGAGATGATCGCGGCGTGGCAGGTCATTCCTCCCTCGTCGGTGACGATTCCGGCGGCCCTGCTCATGGCGGGGACCATGTCGGGCATGGTCATCTCGGTGACGAGGATGTCCCCGTCCTTGACGACGTCGAGGCTCATCCCTACCTTGTAGATGACGACCTTTCCCATGGCGAGTCCGGGGCTGGCTCCCAGTCCGGAGGTGATGATGTCCGCGCTGGAGGTGGCGGACTCGACGGACTCGTTGGTGGCGGAGTCCCCGGTGACGGTGATGGGCCTCGCCTGTACGATGTATACCTTGTCGTTCTCGACGCACCACTCCATGTCCATGGGCTTGTCGTAGTGGATCTCGATCTGGCGTCCGACCTCTGCGATCTCGCTGACGCGCTTGTCGGGGATCTTCTGAGCCTTGACCATGTCCTCGGGCATGTTCTCCTTGACGACTCCTCCCTTGGGGCCGCGGATGTACTTCCAGGTCTGGGTCGAGACGATCTTCTTCTTGATGTCCCTCTTGGCCTTGTCGACGACGTAGGTGTCGGGGGTGACCTCTCCTCCGACGATCGCCTCTCCGAGCCCGTATCCGGCCTCGATGATGATCTCGTCGGCTCCGTTGTTGGGGTTCTTCGTGAACATGATTCCGGAGAACTCGGAGTTGACCATCCTCTGGACGACGACGGCGAGCTTGACCTCGCTGTGAGAGTACCCCTGCTTCTCGCGGTATGCGATGGCCCTCGCGGTGAACAGGGAGGACCAGCATTTCCTGATCTTGTCGAAGAGGTCCGCCTCGTCCTTCACGTTGAGGTAGGTTTCCTGCTGTCCGGCGAAGCTGGCGTCGGGGAGGTCCTCGGCGGTGGCGCTGGACCTCACTGCGACGAATCCGGTCTTTCCCTTGGGGAACAGCGCCTTGTATTTGGCGACGATCTCGTCCCTCAGGTCGACGGGGATCTCGTACTCCTCGAAAAGGCTCCTGATCTTGTCGGAAGCTGCGGCGAGGCTGTCGTCGGAGTTTCTGTCTATTTTGGCGATCTCCTTGTTGATCGCATCGAAAATCTTGCTGGAATCGATAAAATAGTCATAAGCGACCGTAGTGAGGACGAATGCCTCCGGAACGGGGAATCCGGCGTTTGTCAGCTCTCCGAGGTTGGCTCCTTTGCCTCCCACGAAGGGCACATCTTCAACGTGTAACTCGTTAACATCGACAATTTTCTTTTGCATTGGGATGACCCCGCGTTATGGAAGAGATTTGGGTGCATGAGCGCGGTTTTCGGCACGCCCTGTCGGTTTACATCAACGCTAATCGGCTCACTGTTTATATGGTTTATTTTTCTACGCAGTGTAGGAGGCCCAGAAAGACGGCGTTTTCTGACGGTTTCAAGGGTCTGTGTCAAAGGATGTTTCACGGTGTTACGATATCTCCGTTCACGGATACGAAATTCGTAATATTACAACGATTTTCAAACTTTTTTCGTTGATGACGGTACGTATTAAATGGCAAAGTCGAAAACCCACGCAAAGGGTTTAAAACAATGCCCCTATATCCTGTCAACAAGAGTGGTACTCATGGACATGGAGATATGTTGGCATGGAAGGGGAGGCCAGGGACTCGTCACAGCGAACGAGATCCTCGCCGAGACCGCCATCGCCGCCGGAAAGTACGTCAAGGCGTTCCCAGAGTTCGGCCCGGAGAGGATGGGAGCCCCCATCAGGGGATTCACCAGGATCTCCGAGAAGCCCATCAGGATTCACAGCCAGGTCTACGAGCCTGACATCGTGATCATCATGGATGGGACTCTCGTAGGAAAGGTCGACGTGGCCAAGGGGATCAAGAAGGATTCCATCATCCTGGCCAACTACGCAGGCTCGGCCAGCGAGCTCAAGGAAGCCCTCGGAGTCGATGTGGAGTGCCACACTCTCGACGCCATCAAGATCTCCATCGAGGAGATCGGAAAGCCCATGGTCAACACGATCATGCTCGGGGCCCTCGTCAAGGTATGCCCCATCGTCCCCTACGACATGCTCGAGGACCAGATCACCAGCAAATTCACCGGAAAGCTCTCGGAAAAGGTGATCGTGAAGAATCTCTCTGCTCTTAAGAGAGGATACGCGGAGGTGCAGTGAATGGTTATGGCTAATCCCAACGACCTCGTGGTCGGAGGACGCATTTTGAAGCCCGGTTCTTCGGAGCAGTTCTACACCGGAGACTGGAGAAGTTTCGTCCCGGTCGTCGACCAGGACAAGTGCATCGACTGCATGACCTGCTGGATCTACTGCCCCGACAACAGCATCGTGTTCAGGGACAACAAGATGTCCGGAATCAAGCTCACGCACTGCAAGGGATGCGGAATCTGCTCCAAGGTCTGCCCCAAGAAGGCAATCACGATGAAGGAGGAGTGAAGATGGAAATGGATATCGCAATCAACGGAGACAACGCGGTCGCACTCGCATGGAAGCAGATCGACCCCGATGTGTGCGCCGCCTACCCCATCACCCCTCAGACCATCATCGTCGAGAAGTTCGCCGAGTACGTCGCGAACGGAGAGGTCACCACCGAGTTCGTCTGCGTGGAGTCCGAGCACTCCGCGCTCACCCTCTGTACCGCATCCGAGTCCGCCGGAGCCAGGACGTTCACCGCCACCGCCTCCCAGGGACTCGCGTACATGTGGGAGATGCTCCCCATCACCGCGGCCATGAGGACCCCCCTGATCATGGCGGTCGCCAACAGGGCCGTCAGCGGACCCATCAACATCAACAACGATCACGGAGACGCCATGTCCGCCCGCGACTGCGGCTGGATCATGCTCTTCTCCGAGAACGTCCAGCAGGCTTACGACATGTCCATCATCGCTCCCAGGATCGCGGAGCACCCCGACATCCAGCTGCCCTGCATGGTCAACCTGGACGGATTCATCCTCACCCACGCCATCGAGAGGATGACCATGGTCGACACCGCCGACGTCAGGAAGTTCGTTGGCGAGTTCAAGCCCCTGTACCCCCTGCTCGACATCAAGCACCCCGTCTCCCACGGAAACATGGACGGACCCGACTTCTACTACCCTCACAAGGTGCAGTCCGCCATGGCCATGGAGAAGGCGGTCGAGGTCTGCGAGCAGGTGTTCGCGGAGTTCAAGGAGCTCACCGGGAGGGAGTACCACCTCCTCGACGAGTACCGCTGCGACGACGCGGAGTACGTCGCCGTCGTCCTCGGTTCCTCTTTCGGGACCATGAAGGCCACCGTCGACGAGCTCCGCGAAGCCGGAATAAAGGCAGGATGCCTCATGCCTCGCGTGTTCAGGCCCTGGCCCGCAGACGCTCTCGCCAAGGCTCTCGCCGGAAAGAAGGGAGTCGTCGTGTTCGACAAGCACCTCAGCATCGGAGCCTACGGACCCATGTTCCCCGAGGTCGCCGCCGCGTGCACCGAGCTCGACAAGCTGCCCAAGATGTTCAATGTGATTTACGGTCTCGGAGGCGCAGACGCCACCGTCGCCGGATTCAAGAAGGTGATGACCGACGTCGTCAACGGCGATGCTCCCAAGATCACCTACCTGGGGGTGAAGATATGACCTCTCTGTCTCTGAAGGATCTCACTAAGATGCCCGTAAGGCTCGCGAGCGGGCACAGGCTCTGCGCCGGATGCGGAGAGTCCATCATCGCGAAGCAGATACTCATGGGAACCGAGAGCCCCGTAATCGTGTCCGGATCCACCGGTTGCTTCGAGGTATCCACGACCATCTTCCCGTACACCTCCTGGAACACCCCGTACATCCACACCGCGTTCGGGAACGGAGCCGCTACCTGCGCTGGTGTCGAGACCGCCTACGTCGCGCTCAGGAAGAAGGGAAAGATCTCCGAGGACATCAAGTTCGTGAACTTCGCCGGAGATGGTGCCACCTACGATATCGGTCTCCAGGCCCTGTCCGGAGCGATGGAGAGGGGGCACAAGATGATGTACGTCTGTCTCAACAACGAGGCGTACATGAACACCGGTATCCAGAGGTCCTCTGCGACCGGAATGGGTGCGTCCACCACGACCTCCTGGGCAGGTTCCATGGCCTCCGGAAAGAAGGAGTTCCCCAAGGACCTCACCGCCATTCTCGTCGCCCATAACATCCCCTACGTCGCCCAGGTCTCCCCCCATAACTGGAGGGACACCGTGACCAAGGCCTCCAAGGGATTCAACGCCGACGGGCCCAGTTTCATCAACGCCGTCTCTCCCTGTCCCAGGGGCTGGAGGTTCGCATCCGAGGACACCATCGCCATGGCCAAGCTGGCCGTCGAGACCTGCGTCTGGCCTCTGTACGAGGTCGTCAACGGCGAGTACGCCCTGACCGCGGAGAGCGCCAGGATCGCCGACGGAAAGGCGGAGAAGAAGCCTGTCCTGGACTGGATCAAGGCCCAGGGAAGGTTCAAGCACCTTCTGCAGGACAGGTGGGAGCCCGTCATCGAGTCCATCCAGGGCGAGGTCGACAGGCGCTGGGAGAAGCTCATAAAGCTCTCCGACTTCTGATCCAGAAGCGAAAACTATCTATGAAACCCAGGGGGTGATTCCCCTGGTCTTCCTTTATGTGGCTTATCCTCGCGGTCGCTTCCGCATTCTTCGCAGGCATAACATCCATCCTCGCCAAGCTAGGCCTCAAGAACGTGGATTCCACGGTCGCCACCGCTCTCCGCACCATGGTCGTGCTGGTGTTCGCCTGGGCGCTCGTCCTCATAACCGGGGCCCAATCCGAGCTCGGGACCATATCCGCGGAGACCTGGATGTTCCTGGTCCTCTCCGGTCTGGCAACCGGCGCATCATGGCTGTGCTACTTCAAGGCCCTCCAGCTGGGCGACGTGAACCGCGTGGTGCCCATAGACAAGTCCAGCACGGTCATGGCGATACTTCTGGCCATAGTCCTGCTGGGAGAGGGGATCTCGGTCGCAGGCGCGATTGGGGTCGTCCTGATAGCCGTAGGGACCCTGGCGATGATCGAGCGCAAGGACGTGGACGAGGTCAAGGTCACCCGCTCCGGATGGCTGCTGTTCGCTATCGGATCCGCCGTGTTCGCGGCTCTGACGTCCATCCTGGGAAAGGTGGGGATGGAAGGAGTGGACTCCAACCTCGGGACCGCGATACGCACCGTCGTGGTGCTGGTCATGTCCTGGGTCATGGTCATGGTGTCCAGCAAGCGCTCCGAGATCCGCAGCATCCGTCGCAACGATGCGATCTTCATTGTCCTGTCCGGTCTCGCCACGGGAGCGTCATGGCTCTGCTTCTTCAAGGCTCTCCAGGAGGGCCCTGCGAGCATCGTGGTGCCTATCGACAAGCTCAGCATACTAGCGGCCGTGCTGTTCTCTTTCGTCGTCCTGAACGAGAGGTTGAGCAAAAAGGCGGCTCTGGGACTGGCCGGGATCGTGTTCGGGACGATGCTCATGCTTCTATGAGGGATCGATACGCAAGCGTCATCGAGATGATAGATGAAGAAGCGGTAGACAGCGTGCCTGAGTTCCCGTACGCTTGCGCAGTACAGTACAGACAGGTACGCGGGCGGACTTTACTGCCGGGTTCGGGATGGGACCGGGTGTTGCCCCGCCGCTATGGCCGTC
>JAEEGK010009496.1_pt1 | contig 22705 bp, 20 predicted proteins | sample 8958771 | NCBI WGS metagenome assembly JAEEGK01 (sample SAMN16246547, study PRJNA631951) | gut metagenome | biome: gut microbiome; feature: rumen; material: SC-attached | host: Bos | place: Iran: Karaj | collected 2018-10 | reverse complement strand
GGTTTCGCTGACGCGAAAGAATACGACTACGCCCCCGTTGACCTGGGCGATGCCATCGAGAACTACAAGCAGATTCTCGACATCACCGGCGACGTGGCTGCCAATATCATCGAGCCTAACTCGGAGAGCGTCGACCTGGAAGGTCCGCACCTCGAGAACGGCCGTATGATTTACGCCTCTAAGACTTACGAGAACCTCGACGCCACCCGCAAGGCTGGCCTTCATGGTGTTTCAATGCCCCGTCGCTACGGCGGTCTGAATCTGCCCAACGCAGTGTTCTCTATGCTTTCCGAAATGATCAGCGCTGCCGACGCCGGTTTCCAGAACATCTGGAGCCTGCAGTCGTGTATCGACACGCTCTATGAGTTCGGCTCAGAGGAGCAGCGCCAGAAGTATATTCCCCGCGTATGCGCTGGTGAAGGCATGTCGATGGACCTCACCGAGCCCGATGCCGGTTCCGACCTGCAGCGCGTGATGCTGAAGGCCACCTTCGATGAGAAGGAGAACTGCTGGCGACTGAACGGTGTGAAGCGTTTCATCACCAACGGCGATAGCGACATCCACCTCGTGCTGGCCCGTTCTGAAGAAGGAACAAAGGACGGCCGCGGACTGTCGATGTTCATCTACGACAAGCGTCAGGGCGGCGTGAACGTGCGTCACATCGAGCACAAGCTGGGTATCCACGGAAGCCCCACCTGCGAGCTGACCTACAAGAACGCCAAGGCAGAGCTTTGCGGCTCTACCAAGCTGGGACTTATCAAGTATGTGATGGCCCTGATGAACGGCGCCCGTCTGGGAATTGCTGCCCAGAGCGTTGGCGTGGAGCAGGAGGCTTACAACGAGGGACTGGCCTACGCCAAGGAGCGCGCACAGTTCGGTGAGAAGATTATCAACTTCCCCGCCGTCTACGATATGCTCAGCCGCATGAAGGCCAAGCTCGATGCCGGCCGCTCGCTGCTCTACGAGACAGCCTGCTATGTTGACGTTTACAAGTGCCTTGAGGACATTGAGCGCGACCGCAAGCTCACTCCCGAGGAGAAGCAGGAGTGCAAGACCTACAAGCGTCTGGCCGATGCTTTCACTCCGCTGGCCAAGGGTATGAATTCTGAGTATGCCAACCAGAACGCCTACGACGCCATCAGCATCCACGGCGGTTCAGGTTTCATCATGGAGTACAAGAGTCAGCGCCTGTTCCGCGACGCCCGCATCTTCTCTATCTACGAGGGTACCACGCAGTTGCAGGTGGTGGCCGCCATCCGCTACATCTCTAACGGCACCATGCTCAACAACATCAAGGAGATGCTGGCTGCCCTGCCCGCAGAGGCCAATGCAGCGCTGAAGGCCCGCGTCGAGAAGCTCATCCCCGTTTACGAAGATGCGCTCAACTACGCCAAGAGCCTCGAGTCGCAGGATGCTTTCGACTTCCTGTCGCGCCGTCTGTACGACATGACTGCCGAACTGGTGATGTCGCTGCTCATCATCCGCGATGCTGCCAAGAGTCCCGAACTCTTCGAGAAGTCGGCCAACGTTTATGTGCGCATGGCTGAAGAGGATGTCTGCGGCAAGTCGGCCTACATCAAGAACTTCCGCGTGGAAGACCTTGAGAGTTTCAAGGCTGCCGAGAGCGCCGAAGCCTAAAATCAACAGCATACAAAAAGGGAATGCGCAGGTTTCTGCGCATTCCCTTTTTTCAAATCCACTAATCATCCTATCCATTATGAAAACATTCTATCCCACAAAGGTATCCGCCACGCTCGTCTTTATTATCAGCGGCATCGTAGGCTGTACCCTCATCCCACTTATAATCAACAGCAAGTGGATTGCACTCTTTATCGATCTGTTAATTTACCCCATTGTGCTATATCTGATGCTCAGCATCAAGTACGAAATCAACGATTCGCAACTCATCATTCACCAGGCAATGGGCAAGATAATCATCGACATCAACACCATCAAAAGCATCGAGCCCACCCATACCATTCTCAGTGCGCCAGCCAGTTCTTTAGACCGTCTGCGCATCAGCTACAACAAATACGACGACATCATTATTTCACCCCGGCGGAAGGAAGAATTCATCCGTCAGCTGCAATCCATCAACCCGCAAATCGTGTTCAAGGAAAAGAAATAAAGGGAAAACAAATCTGCTAAGAGAAATACAATCTATTATGACAAAAAAGACATTCGCCATCCATATCCTGATGCTGCTCATCTGCGTGCCCATGGCTGCCCAGACGCTCTCCGGACTATCACCCGAAGCATTCGTGACCGACGTTAACGGCAAGAAGACCGCCCTCTACACCATCACCAACCAGAAGGGAATGGAGGCCTGCATCACCAACTACGGCGCACGGCTCGTTTCGCTGATGGCACCTGGAAGGTACGGGATGGACGATGTGGTGCTGGGCTTCGACAACATCAACGACTACGTATCGCTGAAGCAGAACTTCGGAGCCACCGTGGGCCGCTATATCGGACGCATCAAGGGAGCGCACTTCGTGCTCGACGGCAAGGAATACCAGTTGCAAGGCTTTGGCAAGGGCAATATCTCACACGGCGGCAAACCGGGCTTTGCCAATGTGGTTTGGGACGTGATCAGCAAGACGGACTCGTCGCTCACCCTGCGCTATCTCTCACCCGACGGCGAAGCTGGCTTCCCGGGCAACCTTACGGTAACCCTTACCTATACTTTAACAGCAGCAAACACCCTTAAAATAGACTACGAAGCCACCACCGACAAGCCTACGGTGCTGAACATTTCCAACCATTCGTTCTTCAACATTTCAGGCCGTCCCGAGAAAGACATTCTTCACGAAGAACTGATGGTGAAAAGCAAGAAGATTGCCACCTTCGATGCTCAGAAGAACCTCGACGGCGGTTTCCGCAAGGTGAAAGGCACACCCTTCGACTTCCGCAAACCGAAAACCATCGGACAGGACATTGACAAAGACGATGAGCAGCTGACAATAACCAAAGGCTACGACCACTCCTTCGTCCTGAAAAACCGAAAAGGCGAACTCCTGTTGCAAGCTTCACTCGTAGACCAGGAGGCTGGCCGCCAGATGATTGTCTATACCACCGAGCCCGCACTCCATATCTATACGGCCAACGGACTGAAAGGCAACCAGAAGGGCAAACGGGGCATTGCTTATCCCCACCGTTCGGCCATCTGTTTCGAAGCCATGCACCTGGCCGACAGTCCCAATCATCCGGAATTCCCTTCCACCGTGCTCCGTCCGGGCGAGACGTGGCATTCCACCACCGTTTATCAGTTCACGACTTCGACAAGACAGCCAACTACCTGTCTGACGGGCCCTGTTACTGTTTTCGGCCTCGGCATCGGGCTTGCCGGATTGCTTGTTGCAGGTATTGTTTCGTTAATAAAATAGAGTAATGAAGGACTACGTCGACAAGATGAATGCCGCGGAGGCGCGACTGTTCCGCGAGGCGGTGGTGAATATCGTAGGCCAGATTCCGTGCGGAAAGGTCACCACCTACGGGCATATTGCAGCGTTGGCAGGATGGCCCAGCCACTCACGCATGGTGGGCCGCACCCTTCGCTATACCCCCGAATGCGCCTCCCTGCCCTGCCATCGTGTGGTGAATGCCGTAGGCCGCACCGCTCCCGGATGGCTAAAGCAACGCGAACTGTTAGAGGCCGAAGGCGTAACATTCAAGCCCAACGGCCATGTCGACATGCAACGTCACCTCTGGGAACCCAAGTTCGAATAATATATTACTAATAACTCCCTCCCTCATAGGGAGGGCTGGGGTGGGTCTGTTGGCCGGGGTGGTTCATTTTCCTATTTCATACACCAGTTCTTTCAGTTGCAGATGCCTTTTATCCTGAGCATCGTGCGCCAAGGCAGCCCGCAGAATAGGCACCGTCTTCAGGGCCATCTCGGGCGTGGGATGCTGTTTCAGTTCATAGATGACATAGTCTAAAAGCCGCTGGGCCGTCGAGGGGAATGTCCGTTCCTCGTTCTTTTCCACTGTCCAGTCGCCAGGCGACAGCGTTTCCAGTCCCCAATTCGAAAGAAAGTCAATCATGCTGAACCCTTCGCCCAAGGCATGCTTCAGCCGGAGGGCATGGCGCAGCATAGCCGTATTGCCCCGCCGGTCCTTGTCGTCGAGGTTAGGATACAGCCGGCACAAAGCCTGGAAAATCTTCGCGGCCTCGTCCACACGGTTCTGACTGACGCGAAGTTTCAGCATATCACTTGCCGTCCAGAACATCGCTATCGTGGTGTAGTGTCCCTGATGTGCAGCATACATCGGTCGGATGGCCTCGTAGGCCTCTTCTATCCTACCCTGTTTCCTCAGTTCAAAAACATCTCTTACTTCCATCTTGTTTCCGTTTTTTGGCTTAAATCCATTTTATATAAATTGCCAATATGAATTCTTGCTTCTTTCCTTGCAAAGATAATCATTTTTATCAAAAGTAAAACATCTGTATGACGTTTCGTGCGTAATTTAAGCAAATATTGTCTAAAACAAGGCTGTGGTATAGCAAAAATAAACGATTTGTGCTGATAAATGACTACTTTTGTACCCTCGAATCAGGAAATTGGCGAATATGATACCTAACAAGCATTTTAACACCTACAAGGAGGGACTCGATTTGGAGCTCCTGCGGGGGTACTGCATAAGGCATGGGGAGGTGCGGACCTTTTTGCGCGGGGAGGCGTTTGAGGATGTTGGCGAACCAGCACAATGGGTGGCTTACGTAGAGCGAGGATGTTTTAAGTATATGGTGCATAACAAAGAGGAAGAAAAGGACTATTGCACAGGCTTCGCTTTTGAGGGCGAGTTTGTTGCAGATTACCCGAATTGTCTTTCAGGCGAGATGTCTGAGGTGACTATTATAGCTGGGACCTCAAGTAAAGTGTTCCAAATCCCAGGCAAAGATTTGTGTTCACTGTTAGATTCCACTAGCATGAAAGACCTCAGGCAAACCATATCCGACCACCTGTTTTCTCAAATCTATGCACAATATCTTGATAACTATCGTATGACAACCAGAGAACGATATAAGCTTTTACTCATTCGTTGTCCAGAAATTGTGCAAAATATCAGTCTGAAAGATATTGCCTCATATCTAAAAGTAACTCCAACCACTATCAGCAACATCCGCAGAGAGATTACTTTCAGCCTATAAATTCTCAAATTGTTTTGAGAGTTTGAATGTATAATGGAATTTTATTTTGAAAAACACGTTGAACTCAAACACTCTCATTAACTTTGCACTAAAAAAGTGAAATGAATATCCTCATCATTGGAGCCACCTCAGGCATTGGCAGGGCACTCTTTGAGAAGTATGCCGCTGACGGCAACCGCATCGGCATCGTTGGCAGACGGACACACCTGCTTGACGAACTGCGGCAAAAGCATCTCGACACGACTATTACCGCCACAGCAGACATTACGAAGCAGGACGAGACGGAACGAGCCATTGACGTCCTCCGTGCCGAACTGAAACACATTGACCTCGCCATCGTATGCTCTGGTACGGGTGACATTAATGCCACGTTAGACTATGTCGTGGAGCGTCCTACCATCGACACCAACATCACAGGCTGGACTTTTGTCATCAATACGCTCTATCATATTTTTGAGCAGCAAGGTCACGGCCACCTCGTCGCCATCACCTCGGCTGGCGGACTGCGCGGCGAGCCGATGGCTCCAGCTTACAGTGCATCGAAAGCCTATCAAATCAACTACATGGAAGCCCTACGCAAGAAGGCTTACAAGAGCGGCAACCACATCCACGTCACCGACATCCGCCCTGGCCTCGTCGATACGGCAATGGCCAAAGGCGAAGGTCTGTTTTGGGTGATGCCAGTCGAGAAGGTGGCCCATCAAATCGTTGCTGCTATTCGCAAGCAGAAGTCCAAGGTATACGTCACCAAGCGTTGGCACATTCTCGCCATCATCAACAAGAATCTTCCGTTTAGCATATATAAGAAAATGTGACCCCATCACTTTATGTCTAACTTTCAATAAAAAAACAGTAAGGATTATGGAGGACCCGACATTACCTACCAACTGGCTGGCGCCGACTAGCGGGGAATTGAAGGTAATATTCTTTATGATGATTTTTATATAGAAAACTAATAGATGTTGAACCCATTAAAACATTAAAAAGGAATAAGCCTCTAAATAATTTGCAAAATATTTGGAAGTATCATAAAAAAAGAGTATCTTTGCAACAAATTATTAAGCTCCGCCATTCTTTCTTGAATGGACATGGCCGTCCGAGGACGGCTTTTTTATTTTAATGATGTCACGAATATGGCACAACGTGTAACATTCTACATCGACGGATTCAACTTCTACTACGGTCTTCGCCGAACCAAGCGCAACGAGCCGCAGTGGGCCGACTATTACTGGATTAACATGGTGAAACTCTGTCAAGGATTCCTTGGCGAAGGGCAGGAAGTGGAGAAAGTCATCTATTTCACGGCCTCGCCCCTTAACCCAGAGAAGAGCAGTCGACAAAGTGCTTTCCTCAATGCCAACAAACTTATCAATGGCGATCGTTTTGAAGTAGTGCGCGGTAAGTATCTCGACAAGCAGATCCAGTGCCCTAATTGCCATTATGCCATCTCACGGCCTGAGGAAAAGAAAACCGATGTGAATATCTCCGTGCGTATGATTGCCGACTGCGTACTTGATGCTACTGACACCATTGTACTTGTCAGTGCCGACAGTGACCTTGTACCGCCTTTGGAGTTCATTCAGAAGCAATACCCAGAGAAGCGCATCAAGGTTTATTTTCCACCCTCGAACTTCAGTTGCGACCTGAAAGACAATCTCATTCACCACAGCAGCAAGCCTGTCCTCATGTATAAGAACGAACGCCGTTTCCGTGATGCTATCATGCCCGATGTAGTAACAGACGGCACAAAACGTTACGAAGTGCCAGAAAAGTGGCGCCCTGCAAATATAGTAAGATAAAGGGGCGAACTGACGATGGAACAGAAAAACTGGAGCAGCGAGAGCAGGGTTAAGCTTGCTTGGACCTTGCCGAGTCGTGACGGATTTCGACAACGTCAAATTCGGAAAAAAAAACAGCATTTTTGGACGAGCCAAGCGGCCATCGCAGACTACGATCGAGGCGATGATGCCCAGCCGCATCAATATCAAGTTGTGGCAGAGCTTTTCTGCCTCTGTAGGTGTACAACCCAGAGCACGTTTCGCATGCTGACAATAAGTCGCCAGGGCAGTTCTGCGTGAGTCTCGCGGAAATGGCGTGTCAGCATGTTAGCAGCCTCACCAATGACCTCGATATTCTTCATCACTGAGTAATAGATGCGGATGTCGTCTATGAATTGTTCATAACTGACGCCTTTGACAATCTGCTCCACGTTCTGGGCATACTTCAAGATGTCCTGAAGGCGCCCGCAGTCTCTGCTATGCTCTCTCATAAATAAGTTTCTTGTCACGGTTAACACTTTCAACTGCCCATGGGCGGAGTGTGCCTTCCTCCACGAGGTCAACCTCGCGGTTCAGAAGGTCTTCGAGGTCTACTTTCATGCCGGCGATTTTCAGCAGTCCGATGGGGTGGCTGCGGTCGTATTGCACGAGGATGTCAACATCGCTCCACGGCCTTTGGTCGCCTCGCGACCAGGATCCAAATAACCATGCCTTCACGACTGGCTGGGTCTTGAAGTATTCGGCAATTTGCTGGTTCATCATTTGGGTGCTCATAAAGGGGAAGTTTGAAATTATGGTGCAAAGATACAAAGAATTTTTGAATAAACGAATAAAACTGATAAAATAAAGATGATTGTACTTGAATGTCATGTCAGAGGTGACTTTGTTTTTGCTATGTTGCAAAAAGATCACTCCGTTCCGCTCCTTCTTTTATGCATGTTTGCATAAACGAAGGGGTGGGGCTGCTGCCCCCCTGTGATACGTTGCGATGTCATGTTTGGAAAGAATTCTATTCAGTGTCATTGAATAAAAATTCTTGTTTTTATTTGGTTATATTGAATAAAATTCGTAACTTTGCCCACAAAAAAGCGAGATATGGCAATCACAAAAGAAATAATCAGGACACTTATCAAAGAGGGACAGGAGACTCTTGGAGAAGTTGAACTATATAATCGTCCATACGAATTCGAGGAGAATGGCCGGTATGTGCTTGTTGGTGTCAGACAGGCTGGCAAAAGTTATATGCTCTATAAACGTGCTAAGCAATTATTAGCCAGTGGGCATAGCCTTGAAGAAATGGTGTATATCGATTTCGATGATGAACGGCTGTTGGGTATGACTGCTGTCGACTTGGATCTAATTCTTCAGGCGTATGGTTCAGTCTATAGCCACAAGCCTATTTTTTTCTTTGATGAGATTCAGAATATCGAAGCCTGGGAGCACTTTGCTCGTCGCCTGGCTAATCAGAAATATCAGGTGTTCATCACGGGTAGCAACGCCAAGATGCTGAGCCGCGACATTCAAACAACCCTTGGGGGCAGATACCTTGACGGGAAAGTGTTTCCATATTCTTTTGCTGAATATCTTGATGCTCAAAGTATAGCCTTACCTAAGGAATGGCAGCACGGGAAGGCTCGTTCCCAAGTTCAGCAGGCTTTTACCCGATATCTGTTGTGGGGTGGCTTCCCTGAACTACTATTATATCGGAATAAGCGACGCTGGTTAAACGATCTTTACGAGAAGATTCTGCTTGGCGATGTGATACAACGCAACAGGGTGAAAAATGAAATGTCACTACGCCTCACCATCAAGCGCCTGGCAGACAACGTGATGCAGCCTACATCCTATAACAGGATTGCCAACTTGGTGAAAGGCACGGGTGTGAGCACAGCGGTAGCCTCCGTCATCGACTATATACGCTATGCCAAAGAAGCTTGCATACTGTTCCCTTTAGAGAACTACGCCTCTAAGTTTGTAGAGAAAGAGACGGTCAAGAAGCACTATTTCGTAGATAACGGCCTGCTAAGTATCTTCTTGATTGGTGGCGAATCAGCCCTGCTGGAGAATCTTTGTGCTGTCAGTCTTTACAGGAAATACGAGGAAAATCTATATTTCTATAACAAGAAAATAGAAGTTGATTTCTTCGTGCCAGATGAATCGTATGCCGTACAGGTTTCTTATTCCATCAGCGACGAGGATACTCGCAAGCGTGAGGTTGACGGATTGAAGAAACTGCACACCTTCCTGCCTTTGAAGCGAATGGTCATCGTGACATTTGATGAAGAGGAAACGATCAAACTTGATGATGGCAGCATTATAGAGGTCATACCAGCATGGAAATGGTTGCTAGAATAACAAAAACTCACATCTTTGCATGCGAACAAGTGAAGCGACAAAAGAAAACCAGTATGAAACAGATGATTACAGCAAGTAAGACGCCCCGCGCAATAACGGTTATTGGTTATTGTTTATTGGTTATTGTCCTCGCCGCCTGTTCTGGCGACGGCAGCCAGATGCGCGCCCAGCTCGAGGAGCTGGAGCGGCAGAACCGTGAGTACGAAGACTTCACCACCGACTCCCTGGCCAAGGAGCTTGTGCACTACTTCGACCGCCACGGCACCTCCAACGAGCGCCTCCGTGCCCACTATATCCTAGGTTGTGTCTATCGTGACCTGGGCGAGGCTCCCCGTGCCGTTGATGCCTACCTCGATGCTGCCAGCCAAGCGGATACCACTGCTGCTGACTGCGACTTCCGCACGTTGGGATGCGTCTATTCTCAGATGGGTGACGTCTGCCATCGCCAGCTGTTATTATCTAATGAGATAGAGGCACGACGGAAATCCTATTATTATGGGCTATTAGCGGGTGATACGCTGGGGGCACTCTCAAGTATGAAACTTTCTGCCAGTGCATATATACTTATGAATAAAAGTGATAGTGCAGAACGCCTTATGAGAGATGCATTACGCCTTTATGATGAATATGGATATGCACAACAGGGTATTCAAGCGTCCTTAATGCTAATGCATATCTATATTGAACAGCCAGAGCACTTGGCTGACTTAGGTGACCTCATTAAAAGATATGATTCAGAGTCTGATATGTTTGACGAGTGCCGTGATCTTCCTCCGTCTAAGCGCCAATACTATTATTACAAAGGTCGGTATATGGAAGGAATAGGTATGTTAGACTCTGCAGAGTTCTATTATAGAAAGGTGCACCGGCCAAAAATGTCCTTTATTGACAGAAATCCACTCTATCTAGGTTTATTGAGAGTGTTCCAAAAGTGTAATCAAGCTGACTCTATTGCAAAATATGCACAATTGTATTGTATGGCCAATGACTCTGCCGTAATTGTGAATGACCAGCATCTGACAGCCCAGATGGCTGCAAGCTATAATTACAACCGTTTCCAGAAGGAGGCATTGAAGAGTGCCACCAAGGCCAACCGGCTACTGATGAGTGTAATAGCATTGCTCATCATTGGTTGCATAGCCATCATCGCTGCTATCATCCTCCGGCACAAGTACCTGATATCCCGAAAAGAGAAGAATCGGCTTATCCATGAGCTTGCCGAGGCCATGGAAAAATTTGAACAGAACAGGCAGCAGCTCCAGCTTCAGGATGACAAACACCGCAAGAGGGTCAAGGCCATTACCGACAAGCTTGAAGCAAACAGACAGCATAGCAGGGACTTGAAATCTCAAAATGAAGAATTGAAGCAATCAATCCAACTGCTTAATGATGAACACCAGGAGAACCAACAGCGTCTGGAACAAGAAGCTGAAGGTTATAGGAAAAAGGCAGAGGCCCTGGAACGGCAGCTGGGAATATCTGCTGTGCAAAAAAGTTCCTTGGCCTTCTCCAACATGGGTATTGTCAACCATGTGAAAAAACATGCCAAAGACGTGAACAAGAAATTATCGGAAGAAGACCTAAGCGAATTGCTGAAGGCAGCGGAAGAATACTTCCCCGACCTGACAAACGACATGAAGAGTGCGTCCATCGCCAGTCCCCTTGCCAAGCAGGTGTGCATTCTGGTTATTCTTAACCTCAAGCCATTCGACATTTGTCATCTGCTTGACATCTCTTCCTCTCAGGTGGGCAACCTCAAAAAGCACCTCAATCAGATGCTCTTTGGCGAAGGCACTTCCCGGACACTATACAAGAACCTGTCTTTACGCTATAAGTTCTACTCCTTATAATCACTCGTTTTTGGGTCATTTTCTTTCAAAAGTGAAAAAGCAGTGAAAAAAAATCTTCACACTGCTTTTTCCCTTTATTTATCGTGGTTCTGGGTAATTTGGGAACCAGAAAAATGAATTATAGTGAAATTCATTTCCATGTAGAATCATTGTGGGTGTCATAATAATCAATATCTTTGCACCGTGTTAATTTAATTTTATACGACAATGAAAAAGACAAAATTATTATTCATGACACTGATAATGGTCATGCTGCCATTATCTAATATACGCGTAAGCGCACAACCTGAAGATGTTCCATTGGAAGTGGGTTATGAAGACCCTTCTGAAAATCAGGACAATCCACACAAGAGTCCCGTCTTGATCCCCGAGGTGAGTATCGAAGACTACACCCTCTATTTCAACACACCGTGCGACGGCTACGTGTTGCGTCTTGTGGATGAGTTCGACAATGTGGTCTACTCCACTGTCATTCCTGTCGGAGCCACTTCTCTGGTGCTTCCTTCCTATCTCTCTGGCACCTACGAGCTTCAGATCATCACAGGCATCTATTGTTTCTATGGTGACATCACCCTGTAAAAACAATCACTCTCTCATGAGGCAGGAGGCTTCGGCCTCCTTTTCTAAATTATCATCATTATTATCTTAAATACATTATAACATGAAACGAATTCTTATAATCGCTTTTGCAATCATGTCTTCTGCAATCGCTATTAACGCACAATTAAAGGTTAACTCTGAGGGTAAGGTGGGAATTGCGAGAAGCAACGTTTACTCTGGAGACCCAAACTTGACAATTGGCTATAATTCCTATTTTGGATTTAACAATTGTAATATTGGTTTAGGAAGTACAACTGAAACAAGCGAAAACTTTTCTAATGTTGCAATAGAAGGAATTGTAGAAAAAAACTCTAATTATACGTATGATAGCAACTACGGTGTTCTTGGCATTGTTGACAATATAACTGGCTATCATGCAAGAAATTTCGGAGTGGCAGGAATGATAAATCCTGGAATAAACGCAATAAGCATTGGTGGTGCGGGTATTTATGGTTCAACTAGCGTATACCCTTTATTTGTTCAACAAAACATACTTGGAGCATACGCCGGTTATTTCTATGGGCCGGTCAAGATGACTGGGGACCTGACCGTACCTAATGTATATACGACATCAGACAGTAGACTTAAAGAGAATATCGTCCCACTGAACGAAACGGACAATAGTGGTGTGCAGACGCTTAAAAACATTCTCAACATGAACGTCGTGGAATATAACTATAAAGACACGGAAGCGGAAGATTTAGAGAAGGCATCCAATGCAGACATTCCAGAAGATGTGAAAAACTCAATAGATATTGCAAAGAAAAACAATGCAGAGATGGCATCGAAGCGGCATATTGGCCTTATTGCCCAGGAGCTGAAAGAGATTTATCCCGATATGGTGCAGGAGGGACAGGATGGTTATCTTGCAGTAAACTATTCGGAACTGGTACCTGTTCTTATTCGTTCGATACAGGTATTGAAGCAAGAGGTGGATGAACTGAAAGGCATAGATGGCAGTGTCAGGATGGCCCCCCAATCAGCAGGGATGAACTCAAACAACGCTAATTTTAAGAACAAACTCTTCCAGAACACGCCTAATCCCTTCAAGGAGAATACCATCATCCGCTTCCAGCTGGCTGATGATGTGCGGGATGCTGCTATCTGCATCTTCGACATGAGCGGCAAGATGCTCAAGAAGCTGCCCGTCTCATCAGGGATGGAGAGCGTTTCCGTCAATGGATATGAACTGGGTGAAGGCATGTTCCTCTATTCACTTACTGTCAACGGACAGGAAATTGACACCAAACGCATGATTCTATCGAGATAAAGATAAAACTTCTTGCAAAAATCAATAATTTGGATTAACTTTGCAAAACCATTTGTGAAGTAATATGAACTAATATAGATGTTACATATGAAACATATATTTGGATTATTGTATATCCTATTATGCTCATTGCCAGTAATAGGACAATCCACGAAAGTAGTGGAATTATCTTTTAATGCTTCAGACTTTGACATCGTAGAGGAAAACGGTCTTGCATATATAACTTCATCAACAGTTCCCTTTATTCTTGACTCAGACACCTTATTACCTGCTCTTCCCTATATTAACGTGTATGTGGTTGTAGGAAATGAATCAGAGTATTCTGGACATACCATTTCGTCAAATGAATATACTATTAGAAATAATGTTACATTAGCTCCTAATCCAAAGGCAATGCCTACTAATGTGGCTATGTCACAAGCCGTAAGACAAATTGCGACCTACGGGAATTCATATTATCCATCGCAGGCTATTGAATACAAAGGAACTCATGTTTTTGGAGGATACAAGGTGTTAGGTTTTATGGTCTGCCCATTCAGTTATGATGCAATCAACGGTACATTATACCTCAAGACAAGCATTACTCTGAATATTTCTTTGGGAACACAAATACAAAACTCGCCCCTGATAATCAATCCTAACATGACGGAATTCGTTCAACAACTGACTATCAATGGGCAGGAGATTTCTACTCTTTATGGAGATCCTAGCCTTTCAAGGGGAATGCGTGTACAGCCATCCGGCAATTCTGATTATTTATACGAATACATCATAGTGACATGCGATTCCCTTAAGAGTGTCTTTCAACAATTGGCTGACTGGAAGACACAAAAAGGAGTAAGAGCAAAAGTAATAACTGTTGAAGACATCTATAATGAATACTCTTCTAAGCCAACCCCCCAACTGAAAATTAAACAGGCACTGAAAGATTACTATGACGAATCTAATCATACGTTGCAATATGTTTTGTTGGGTGGAGACACCGAAATAGTACCAGCACAAAAGTGCCAAGTAAAAAGTCATTATGAGTATGATTCTATTGCACATAATTCCTATTTTAAGTATGTTGAGCATCTTGCTTCTGATCTTTTTTATGCAAGTTTTGCAAATATGAATTGGGATACCAATAACGATGGTGAAGTGGGGACCGTCAACGATTTTATTCAACTATGTCATAATATTATTGTTACACGGTTATCAGTAAACTCCCTATATGACGCTTACTGTCAGATAAATAGAATTATAAATTACGAAAGTAATCCAATAACAAATAATTGGGAAGACAAGTACATGCTAAGTGGAAGAAGTTTGAACAATGTAGAATATGGCGATGACCGTCTAACCGATGTGTGTATCAAATCTGAACGTGATTTATATCCATATATACGTGATTATTGGCCCAATGCTTCGAAACACAGCTTCTATGATTCATGGACAACCTTCGAAGGAGGAAGGGCATATCAATTTCGTGTAAATAATTTACAAGAACAACTATCTAATGGATACACATTCATCAATGTGACCACACATGGTGAGCCAGATAACTGGCTTATGGAATGGAGGAGAGACCAGCCAGATCCACTTCAATTGTATTATGCATCTCATGCATATTTATTTCAGAATCCAAGGAATTCCATTATTACGACAACGGCCTGCCTAACAAATGCTTTCGACTCCATATCAACAAGTCTAAGTGAAGCTTTCATGAGAAATCCGAATTCTGGTATACTTGCTTATTATGGGTGTACACATTATGGATGGCATTTCTCTGACACAGCATCAGTAAACCCTTCCATGGATTATGTGCGGCATTTTTACAAGAAACTCTTGACCGATCGACGACATCAGCTAGGAAGAGCAGTTTATGACTCCAAAGCTTCTTTTATAAATGATTGTTATAATAACGACTATTTTAGATGGTTGATGCTTGGAATGAACATATTGTGTGATCCTGAGATGTCTATCTATCTTTCTCAGCCAATGACTTTCAATAATGTAAGCATTTCCAAGGAGTGGAGCACATTATCTGTTGTAACAGGGGTTTCTGATTGTAAGGTAACTGTTAGCAGTTATCCTATGGATAACGAGGTTTATTTTGAGTACAAAGATTCTGTTTCCAGTACTCAATTCAATCTTCCTTCTGGCAGGTATCATGTTTGCGTTACGAAACAAGGATATGTGCCTTATGTGACTGACATTAATATGGACAATTTTGTTTATATCCAAAATGAGAATTTTGATACAGATGTAGACATCCAGGGCAGCTTTATTAGTGTTGGATCTGATGTCACTACACAGAAGCCCCAAGGTCCAGTTACCATATCGGATGGAAAAACCATTCTTCGGTGCAAAGATAATGTGACTATCACCAAAGACTTTGAAGTGGTACTAGGAGCAGAACTTGAAATAAGCGGAACAGATTAATTAAATACTACTATGATGAAAAAGAAACTATGTACTTTTGTGTTGATGATGTCATTATGCTCATTGACCTCACAAAGTCAAACTGTTGGAAATGAAAGGACTATATATGAGTGGAAATACATATCTCTTGCCGATTGGTATGAGCAGCAGTCCACCTACTATGGCTATCTCAACATGAGGTGGTTTTACTATGGCGAGGGAGGGGAATATGACACCATGGAGATTGACGGCAAGACCTATACCATCATCCATGCTGAAGGACTTGCGCTCCCTGGCATGAGCCGAACGATGGCCGACGTCGATACGGGAGAGCACTATCTTGGCATCCGCAAGGAAGGTGGGCGCGTTTACGCCAACTATGCCAACTATCTGCACCACTTGGGGAAACCGGGAGGCTTCTTCCGAGGGAATGCTGACTACATCCCCTATCCTCTCACTGATGACGGTGAGGTAATACTCTATGACTACACGATGGAGGTGGGCGACAAATACCGCAGCGTGGATGGCTATGACAACGTGTCGGTAGTGGGGAAGGATGTCGTCGTGCTTGAAGACCAGAAGGAGCATCGCCGGCTGACACTTAGCAACGGACTCGTACTTATAGAGGATGTCGGATGCATCAACTCCCCAGGAATGCTGATCAACTATCTGAATCCTACTGAATATGAAAAGGAAGCTTTCTCCTTCCTGGAGTATAAACGGATAGATGAAGCCATGCTTTATACAGGAGAGCACTACAACATCGTGGACAAGACATATCTTGGAATTTCAGACCCAATGACAAAAGAATCTGCTTTTACTCAGCTATTCGACCTCCAAGGCCGCCAGCAGCAAGGCAAGCCAGCGCGCGGGGTGTATATCCGAGACGGGAAGAAATATGTGGTGAGGTGAAAACGAAATGAACCAATAACGAGAATCCGCTCATGATTTGTAATCCGACCGAGCAGACGATGTAATAGTGAAGAGCGGGAAGAAGCTCATCATCAAAAAAGGCACAGGCGGAGTCGTCTTCGTAAATGGCTTTAAGTGCGAAAAAGGTGCAAAGCTGGAAGTAAAATAACAATCATACAAAAACTATTAGGTCATGAAAACTATTAAACTATTATGCATGCTGTTGCTGAGTAGTGTCACAACTTTTTCACAGGAATATGCTATAAGAGAAGTCGCTATTCCAGGAGAGGCAAATGGTATTGGTACTGGATCGCCGATAGATGTCACAAAGTCCTACTCGGAATGTATGGTAAGATATGGAACCATTATTTCCAGACTTTTCGAGAATGACGTAGTCACTAAAGTCACCTTCAAGGGATATAACCCCGGAGAAGAGCAGACAAGGCATATAAAAGTATGGATGACGAACGACAACCAACGTAACTGGACGGTTGTCTATGACAACGACTATACTATCCCTCATGGAGGCTCAGCCGAGGAAAGCATTCCCCTGCTAGAGCTGGAATTCATCAAGCCGTTCACCATCTTTGACTACACCCTTGACCTTATCGTAGAATGTACGGGTGAGGCCATGCAAGAACCTCTCTACTTCGACTATTATGCCTGGGGAGAGTATGAGTGGGATAGGCGTCCGGTAGCCATCTTCAGTGTTATGTCTGGAGTAAAGACGCTTTCCGGGACAATAACCAATGAAAAGGGAGAGCCAATAAGCGGTGCTCATGTGCTTCTTTCCGGCTATCGCGATGGCTCGACCTTTGAAGCAGAAGCAGATGAACAAGGCCATTATGCGGTAAGGATAACTGAAGTGAACCAATACTATGGCGGGGTAGTGTCGGCAAAAGGACACACGACATATCGGACAGGAACAAAAACCAGTATCATATTGAATGACAGAAGCTCCCTCGTCAAGGACTTCGTGTTATTCAGCACGGTCACCTACAAGAAAGACCAGCGTGCCACGATAATCCTGCCTGAGGCTCCCAAACCAGAATGGGGCAGGTATTACCGTCCAGACAGGAGAGAAGGGGACTATTGGGAGAAGGTCATCTTCGTACGCGAAGACTCACCGAAAGCCAACGTTCCCTATGTCATCTTCCCAAGCATGGACTTTGAGATCAGCCCAAGTGACTATGACATGACGAAAGAGCCAGGAAGTGTCATTATACCCTGGCCTGAAGAAAGGTACTACTCACTCCGCTATCTGGCCATGTACGGTTCATATCAAAACCAGGAGTATACAGGAATATACGACGGGGAAGAGCTACTCTTCTTAGACTCCAGCCCAGACTGCGAATGGCTCAACAACAGGATAGGTGCCTTCCGAGCCTATTTGGTACTGGAGAGTCCATGGCCAAAAGACCCGGACATCATATTTCCCAACTATGTCTTTGTCGGCGAGACTGACGGAATCCAAGAAACAGCCGTATCCAATCCCAACAACGATAAAGTTTACGATATTCAGGGCCGCCAGCTGCAGGGCAAGCCAGGGCGCGGGGTGTATATCCGAGACGGGCGCAAGGTCGTGATTAAGTGAGAGGAGTGAAAGACTTGCTTTCCGACCGCATCGAATATAAGTATCTGTAATGCGTAACAAAATAGACTATGGCAACAATATGCTTTGCATGCAATTACTGTGGGCAGAGCGGACTGATAGATGTTGTTGTACAACCAGTGTGACAGGTGCCTGTCCCTTTGTCATACAAAAATCAAAAAAAATGAAAAAACTAAAGTTAAAGAACCTATCCAAAGCAGGCAATGTCCTGACAAGTGAGGAACTGAAGCACGTCTATGGAGGTGCTGTATTGGGTAACAACGGTTCCTATGGCAGTGGCTATAGGTGTGTATGTACTTATACTTATTACGATTCAGGTCTTGGTAGTGAATATAACTGGTCTGTAATCATTCCAAATGTATTTAATCCTAGCACGTGTAAAAAGAAATGCGATGAAATGTGTAACGATGCAAATAAGGATAATTGCGAATATTTCTTCGAAGATATATATTAACCAGTAAAGAAAGATCTTTGATTCCTTCAGCACTAAAATGAAAAAACGTTTTCATTTCTTTCTCTGTCTCTTGGTTTTTCCCATAATTGTTAAGGCACAGGAGGAAAATATACTTGTTGCGGTTTTTGTAGACGATGGCCTAACAGGAGAATCGCTCAAGGATGCCTGTGTCATTGTAATGACACATGACAGTATTGTTTTGGATACTCTGGATGTACGTCCCGTGCTAAAGGGAGGGAATATTTTTCGCCATAGAAAAGGAATAAAGCAAAAAGAAAACTACCTGCTGAAAGTGGTATGTAAGGGGTACGATACAGCCTGGATAGGAATGTCTCTTTCGGAAGTTAAGAGTAACAAGGTGCCTCACATCCTGCTTCACCGTTCTTCCGTCCAGCTGGAGGGCTACACCGTGACGGGCTCGAAGATCTTGATGGTGAACCGGGGCGACACCATCATCTACAACGCCTCTGCGCTACAGCTATCCAGCGGCTCAATGCTCGACGGACTCATCAGGCGGCTGCCGGGCGTGGAGCTACACCCCGGCGGGCGCATCACGGTTAACGGGAAGTTCGTCAGTTCGTTGCTTGTCAACGGGCGCGACTTCTTCCGCGGCGACCCGAAGATTGCCCTGGAGAACCTACCCGCCTACTACGTCGACAAGGTCAGGGTCTACCACGAGAGATCGCTGAAGCGGCGTGTGATGGAGGGCGACTCCGTGGCGGCCGACTCTCACGACCCGCTGGTGATGGACGTCGGTCTGAAGCGCGACTATGCCGAGGGATGGCTGGCCAATGCCACCGCCGGCTACGGCACGCACGAGCGCTACCTGGCACGCCTCTTCACCATGCGCTATACGCGCAGCACAGGGTTGTTCCTCTTCGGTAACGTGAACAACCTGAACAACGACCAGACGGCATCGCGCGACGGCGGATGGGCTGGCAGACTGTCGGCCGACGGCACGGTCAAGGCCCGCACCTTCGGTGCCAACTTCAGCGGTGAGAACAAGAAGACGCTCCTTGAATACGGCACGTCAGCCAAGCTCTCAACGACCGACGGCGACTACGAGGACATCACCTCCGCCGACCATTACTACGCCACGGGCGACATCTTCCAGCGGCAGCGCTCGCAGAGCAGGAGAAAGTCGGCATCCTTCGCATGGGAAGGTTCGGTGCGGTATCCCAAGATGCAGCGTTTCCTCATCGCCTTCCAGCCCTCGCTGACCTTCACCCGTGAGGACAACAGCGGGCTGACGCGCTCGGCCAGCTTCTTCTCCGACCCACATGACACATACCGCGGCGCATCCATCGACAGCCTCTACTCGCCATTGGGCAGCAGCCGGCTGGCCGGCCTGCTCATCAGCCAACGTGAACAGATCATTCAGGGCAAGAGTGACGAGCTGCGACTGGCAGGACAGTTCTCCTTGTCGGCAAGGGTCGGGGGTAAGTGGGTGCAGGCGGATTTCAACGGCAGCTATGCCGACGGCAGCAGGAAGACCTACGAGCTGGAGCATCTGAAGCAGGGCACCGCCTCCGAGGCCGTGCAGAACAGGCACGCCGACAGCCCTGGGGCGAGCTACGACTATACCGCCAGCCTGGGCGCCGATGTCGTAGAGAAGCCCATACGCCTGAATCTCAAGTACTCCTATCGGCAGCACTACACTTCCGGCGAGCGGCAGCTTTACCGCCTCGACCGCTACGAGCCATACAGGGATGCCACGGGCTTCCTGCCCTCAACCACCGACTCGCTGCAGGCCGCCATCGACATCCGCAACAGCTACCTTACCTCGTCGCTGGGCAGGGTGCACACACTTATGCCACAGCTGCAGTGGAGGGGGTGGCAGCTCATGCTGCCCCTGGCCATCGCCAGTGACCGACTCAACGACCGTCGCAACGGACAGCAACAGCGGCTCTCACGTAGCAAGCCCTACTTCTCGCCCGAAATCTACTACACCAGGATCAAGCGAGGAAAGATGCGGCTTATAGCCGCCTACCAGCTACGCACCACACTGCCCGAAATGAGCTACCTGCTGGAAGTACGCGACGATGCCGACCCGCTGCGCGTGCAGCTGGGGAACCCCGACCTGAGGAGCTCGATGGCCCACACGGCCAGCATCACCTACGAACGGACAGGACCCTCGCCGCGACAGCGCACAGCGAACGTGCAGTACCGCCTCTGGACCACCCAGCGCGCCGTGAGCATGGCCAGACACTACGACACCACCACAGGGGTGAGCACCTACCGCCCGGAGAACATCGACGGCAACTGGGGCACCAGGGCTCAGCTGACATACGGGCAGAACATCGACAGGCAGCGCCGCATGCGCTTGACGTCGACCACCACCGCCGCCTTCCAGCACAGCGTCGACTACTCCTCATTGCAAGGGAACGCCAGCGAAAGAAGCACCGTTGACAACCTAACCCTCGGTGAGACCGTCAAGGCCGACTGGCGGCTGCGCGACTGGTATGTAGCCGCCACGGCACATGCCGACTGGCGGCATGCTACGAGTCCCGCCGAGTACTTTACGGATGTCAACGCCTGGGACTATAACTACGGTCTGACGCTGACGAAGCAGCTGGTGAAGAACCTCGACCTCGACACCGAGATGATGATGTGGAGCAGGCGAGGATACACCGACGCGACGATGAACGACGACAACCTCATCTGGAACATCTCCCTGAGCTACGCCTTCGGCCGCCTGGGCCAGTGGATCGTCAAGGCTGAGGGCCGTGACATCCTACGCCAGCAGAGCAGCGTCCGCCACACGATGAATGCCCAGGGCCGCACCGAGACGTGGTTCCGCACCATCCCCAGCTACTGGATGCTCTCTCTGCAGTATCAATTCAAGAAGGAGCCGAAGAAGAGATAACGGCAACAGTCGCGACGCACAGTGCACAACATAATCATATTACTAACTCCTTAATTATTACAGGCAAATGAAAAAGTTAAAACTGAAGAATCTATCCAAGGCAGGCAATGTCCCGACGAGTGAGGAACTGAGGCACGTCTACGGAGGCATCGGGTCGGGCTCTGGGACGGGCTCAGGCTCAGAAAGTGGGATATATCCCAAAATCGAAGCTTGCATAGGCTTAAAGAAAGGAGACCGTTGCGCATATATAGCGATTTCAGGCCCGAAAGCGGGGCAGGCCATTATTGGGCATTGCGCATTTAATTATTTTTCTGGAGTGCTATACTGCTCTGATCTGCCAAACATGAGCCCTTCAATATGATTATCAGATCCCGTTTAGCGATACTCTTTATCCTTGCCCTCTCCTTTTGCCCGAATGTGGAGGGCAAGGAACGGGAATACCTTATCCAAGGGCGCGTGCTTGACAACTTCACGGGCACAGGAATCGGAAACGCCAGTGTCGAGCTGATGACCGCAGACAGTGTGGTCATCGGCACGGGCATGACGTGGGAAGACCCAGAGGAAGGCGAGTATACCGGACTGTACCAGCTGAAGCTGACCGACATGCAGCCTGGCCGCTTTATCGTAAAGGCCTTACTCGAAGGCTATGAGACGTCCTGTGTCGACTTTGATCTGAGCTCAAGGCGCGAGGTGAGCATCATCGTCAAGCCCATCCGCCTGTCGAAGATAAGGAAGCTGCCAGAGGTCGTAGTGCAGGGGAGCGTAGTGAAGATGGTGATGCGCGGCGACACCATCGTTTACAATGCCGATGCCTTTAACCTGGCCGAGGGCAGCATGCTTGATGCACTCATTGCCCGCCTGCCAGGAGCACGGCTTACGCGCGAGGGCCAGATCTACGTAAACGAGCGATTCGTGGAGAGCCTGCTCATCAACGGTCGCGACTTCTTCAGCGGCAACCCCAGGCTGGCACTGGAGAACCTGCCGGCCTACACCGTGAACAAGGTGAAGGTATATGACGAGGCCGGGGCGGCATCGCGCCTGATGGGCCGCGACATGGGCGACAAGCGCTACGTGATGGATGTCATATTGAAGAAGGAGTACTCCACGGGCTACATGGGCAACGCCGAGGCCGGGCGGGGCTCGCACGACAGGTACAAGGCACGGGCCTTCGGACTGAGGTTCAGCGAGCTGGAGTACATCATGGGTTTCACCAACCTGAACAACCTGAGTGACGACCGGCAGGCTTCCATAGAAGGCGAATGGGCACCACAGGCCGCGGCCGACGGGCAACAGGCCACGAAGACGGGCGGGCTGTCGCTCGTCCGTTTCCTCGACGGACAGCAAAACTTCGTGTCGTCGCAGAATACCTTCAGCCATACCGACGGCGACAACCCGAAGCACTCCGCCACCCAGACCTACCTGCCGGGCGGCGACACTTGGCAACGTTTCC
>JAEEGK010009494.1_pt1 | contig 22710 bp, 13 predicted proteins | sample 8958771 | NCBI WGS metagenome assembly JAEEGK01 (sample SAMN16246547, study PRJNA631951) | gut metagenome | biome: gut microbiome; feature: rumen; material: SC-attached | host: Bos | place: Iran: Karaj | collected 2018-10 | reverse complement strand
TCTCCCGTCTGGAGATATTCGGGGCAAAGTGGCGCTCTTATTCATGGCAGCTGCGTCAAACACCAGTTCACGGGGATCGAATTCCAATGTTTCAGGATTAAAACGCTTCTTGTAGATATTGTATTTTATCTCGTAGGTGCGCGTAATAACATCAAGACCTTTGTCTGAGACGCTGTCGTTATGCACGAAGTGGGCACTGCAATAGTAGAGTGTCTTGCCGTCAGGCGCCCAGAACGGGAACACTTCGAACTCGTCGGGATCGTTCTCGATGTTTGTTGCCTCATTCTTCATGACATCGTATGCTATCAAGTCACTCTCTGTGTCAAAGACCTCAATCTTGTTTGGATCGATCGTGTGGAAAGTCTGATGGGTGAGGTTGGTCGAATAGACAATCAGCGGCAACCATGGGTGCCATGTTGGATAGACGCCGGCAGAGAGCAGCGAGTCGTTCTTCATGTTTATCTTTCTGATGTTGCCATCGTAGGCAATGACGGTTCCGCCCAGATTCTGACGGGCATGGAACTGCATACGGTCAGGGTTCTGCTTCTGATAGTTATGGCAGTTGATGCACTGACCGGATTTCTCTGTCGTACACAACATGTTGTCGTATATCACGCTCTCGTCATAGTTCTCCAGACAGCGCTGGCTGATTGTGAGCTCCTCATACGACACGTATGATGGTGAGATAAGGCGATAACTGATGTATGGATCGATGGCGTCCTTCGAGACATAGATGTTGAAGGGCTTGTATCGTATCCATTGGTCATCATTACAGATATAGACCTCTACCTGAATAGACTTGCCAAGTGCAGCACCGATAAGACTCTTCCAGTCATCGGCATCGGGCTGGATTTTATCGCCACGTAATATGAGTTTCTCGCTTCCGGCAGTAAAACGGGCTGCGATACCATCGGATTTATTGTATGCCTCGAATGTCAGAGGGGCAATGTTCTGTGGAATGGTGACGTTGATATAGTCTGGATAGATCTTGGGCAGAGAGGGTGATGCTGTTGATGAAGATGGCAGCCGGTCTCCGCATGATGCCAGAAGCAGTGCTGTGGCGATATATAGGAATAGTTGTCTCATATTATTAAAGATATGTGAGGTCTTTAAGGAAGAAATATTCAAAATAATATGTGTTGCCGAATGTGGGGTAGAGGGCAGCGCGCGCCTGCTCTATCGGAGCACCGTCGTATTGCTTCAGCAGTTTCATGAATGCGTGATAGCTCTCTTTTACATTCTTGTTGAAAGGCACGCCTTCGACATTCTTGTGCTGCATGTTCGCAAAGAGATAGGCAGCCTCCTGAAATATCCTTGGCATCTTGTCATGAGGATGCAGACGGGCATACTGTACAAATCTGTCCCAGAAGTCATCCGGGTTTCTGGTCCACATCGCTCCTAAAACTGCGTGCTCTTGGAAATAAGGATCATCGGAATCAATCTTTGCCAACAGACTCATCAGGAACTTCTCCACTTGTCCGTTGTCTGAGCCCAGCCTGTCGTCGTATTGCATCATGTGGATGATAGGAGCCGTCTCAAGTGCTTCTGCCATCTTTTCCTTGTTGTCAATGAGAGGCTCTACATAGTCTGCCCATGTGTCGTAATACTGGGTCTGGCGCAACAGATCAAGGAATTTCCTGGCTGCCTGTGTTTCGTTGTTGAGTAAGGCGCAGCGGGCCATATATTGGAGTATCTCTATTCGCCAGCCGTACTCCACACCGTCCTCCATACATATCCGGTGGCACTCGTTTGGCAGCCCGTATTGATAGTATATAAGGCGGCCTACTACGTTATAAAGATATATAGGTAGGGGAGTATTGCTCTTCTTCGAACCTTTTGGAAAGTTATAAATCTCTTCACACTGAATCCCCAGACGGCTCAGGGCGAGGTTATACATCATCACGATAGAACGGGTGGGCTCTGTTTCCTGTTTCTTGCCTTCGTCGATGACGCCTTTCCAATAACATCTCTCAATACAGCGCTGCATCGTCAGTTCGTGGTGGAAGTTCTCGTCCTTATACCAGAAATGCCACGTGTAGCCGATGATGACAACCATGATAGCGGCCTGCACGCCCCAATACTTGTACTTCGGCAACTCTTTTCCTGACCATTTCATACCATAGGTGACCGCCATAATGAGGAAGAAGGCTATAAGGAAATAGTAGGGAATATAGTACAGGGGAAATTCTTCTCTCACGATGAATACTGGGAGTTCAACCAGGTAGATGTCATCCATGTTTGTCTGATAATAAACCGACCGATAATATAATAGCGGAACGGCCACTATACTGAGGATGGCAAGAACGGTAACGATGGCATTCTGCGTCTTGTCTTCTGATATTCTCCATGTGATGATGCCCATCAGCAAGATGGCGGCTAAGCCATAAACGCCCATCAGGGGGTAGCTGACAGCTGTTGCAAGGATAATGAAGATGCCTTTGAACATTGTCTTGTCTGGAAGGCAGCGGAACGCCCATAGCATGCCGACAGCCAGTGTTGTGCCGATAGTAGGCACGAAGAAATACCCTCTGAGCTTCATCACATAGTGCCAGTAGCCCAGTTCCATATTTGTAAGGATGAGTATTGATACAGGGATGAGCATGAGTATGTTCCATCTGTCGGAGATGCGGAAAGTACGTTTTGTCATCCACATCAGAAGGAATAGCCATCCGCATAACAAAATTACTCCTAACCATGCGTGGAAGAAGTATTGTGTGAAGAACGATGCGATATACGAAAGCATTCCACCAGGCACAATCATCTGCTGTTGGAAGAAAAGCTTTGAATACAGGAACAGGTTAAACTGCTGCACTTTCCAGAGCAAGTCGGATTCTACTGTCAATAGTATCACGGCAATGACTAGAAGTGATGCCAGCCATAGGGATATCGGTCTGATTCTTTTCATCTCAAGTTGATAATTTGGTGCAAAGTTAGTGCTTTTTTTCAGAAATGCTTGCGAAATTCAGGAAATATTGCTATCTTTGCGGAAAATTATTAAAAATGTAATCTAAAACATTAGTATGATCAAGCAATTATTTCTATCGCTGACTTGCCTGGCTGCTACTTCTGCTTATGCTCAGAAGTTGCCCGTATGGCAGGACCCAAACGTGAATCAAGTGAACCGTGAAACTCGTCATGCCCATTTCTTCGCTTTCGAGAACGAGGAATTGGCCAGTCAGGGTGACAAGTCAAAGTCTGCACGTTATCTCTCTATGGAGGGAATGTGGAAATTCAACTTTGTGAAGAATCATCAGGATGCCCCTGTCGGCTTCTACGGATTAAAGTATGATGACTCCAAGTGGGTGGATTTCCCCGTGCCGGGTCTCTTCGAACTCAATGGCTATGGTGACAAGATCTATAAGAACATTGGCTATGCCTGGTGTACGACATTTAAGAATGATCCGCCCCATATCGGTGAGACGAACAACTATACAGGCTCTTACCGCCGTACGTTCGAACTTACAAGTGACTGGAAAGGTCAGGAGGTGTTCTTCCATGTCGGCTCTGCAACGAGTAACCTCTCTGTATGGGTTAACGGTAAGTATGTTGGCTATTCAGAGGACTCTAAAGTGGCGGCTGAGTTTAATATCACGAAATACCTGAAGCCTGGAAAGAACCTCATCGCAATGCAGATAATGCGCTGGTGCGATGGTAGTTATATCGAAGACCAGGACTTCTGGCGCTTTACGGGTATCGCTCGTGAGGTGTATCTCTATGCCACACCTAAGACGCATATCCAGGACTTCTTCATCACGCAGGACTATCAGGACGGCAAGGGTCTTCTGGATGTCGATGTGAAGGTGGCTGGCGGTAAGGCACAGGTGGAGTCTAAACTGTATGATGCTGACGGCAAGTTGGTTGCCGAGGGCTTGCAGGCTACCGTCGATAATGCGAAGGCATGGACAGCTGAAACACCTTATTTATATATATTAGAGCTGCAGCTAAAGCAGGGCAGTAAATTGCTTCAGACCGTACGAAAGAAGATCGGTTTCCGCAACATCGCTATCAAGGGTGGACAGTTGCTGGTGAATGGTCAGCCCATCCTGATTAAAGGTGCCGACCGTCATGAACTCGATCCTGACGGCGGATATATCGTCTCTGTTGACCGCATGATTCAGGATATCAAGATTATGAAGTATCTCAATATCAATGCCGTCCGTACCTGCCACTATCCGGATGATCCCCGTTGGTATGATCTTTGTGACGAATATGGCATCTATCTCACAGCCGAGTCGAACCTCGAGAGTCATGGCATGGGCTATAAGGAAAAGACTATTGCCAAGCGTGCAGATTATGAGAAGGCACATATCGAGCGTCAGCAGGGTAACATGATGACCTACAAGAACCATCCGAGCATCATCGTTTGGAGCCTTGGCAACGAGGCTGGCTATGGTCCAAACTTCGAGAAGGCCTACGACTGGGTGAAGGCCTATGACAAGACACGTCCCTGTCAGTACGAGCGTGCAGAGCATAACGGTAAGACGGATATCTTCTGTCCGATGTATATGGGCTATGAGGACTGTGAGAAGTATTCCAAAGGCGATAATCCCCGTCCGCTGATTCAGTGCGAGTATGCCCATGCGATGGGCAATTCCATGGGCGGATTCAAGGAGTACTGGGATCTCATCCGCAAGAATCCTAAGTATCAGGGCGGCTATATCTGGGACTTCGTCGATCAGGGCATGCGCGACAAGAGCAAGGTGACCGGTAAGGAGATATTCACTTTCGGAGGTGACTACGGTCGTTATCCGGCTTCTGACTATAACTTCAACTGTAACGGTATCATCGCTCCCGACCGTCGGCTGAATCCTCATGCCTACGAGGTCCGCTATTTCTATCAGAACGTGTGGATTGCTGATAAGGGCCTGAAGGAGGGTAAGATTGAGATATACAACGAAAACTTCTTTAAGTCGATTGATGATCTCGAACTGGAGTGGTTTGTCGGTGGCGCATCTGGCAAGCATCATCATGACGGTAATCGTCCTGAGGGTATGACCTTCGGACATGGTGGCACTGTCGATGTTAATGGCATCGCCCCGCAGCAGCGTAAGGTCATTACTATTGATGCTCTGAAACAGGTCGCTTCGAAAGTACTTGGTCACCACGGTGATCAGGAACTCTTCGTCATCTTCCAGTTTAAGACGCGTGAGGCGCAGCCGCTGATAGAGAAGGGACAGGAGGTAGCCCGTCAGCAGTTCATCCTCAATCCTTATCAGTTCCCTGAGATTGAGGCAAAAGAGGCTAAGGTTCAGAAGGAAGAGACCGAGAGCTACGTTAAGTTCGATGCTGCCGGCACGACACTGACTGTCGGCAAGTGGAGCGGATGGATTGACTATATCGATGTCGACGGTGAGCCGATGCTCGTCGACCGTGAGTCTGTTACGCCTGAGTTCTGGCGTGCTCCTACTGACAATGACTATGGCGCATGGCTCCAGCAGAAGTTCGGTGTATGGAAGAACCCACAGATGAAACTCAAGGATATCGATGTTGATGATAACCAGGTTGAGGCAACATTCGACATGCCTGATGTGAAGGCAGAGCTGAAGATGACTTACACGCTTACTGAGGATGGTGAGATCATCGTACGTCAGCAGTTGAAGACCGATAAGGATGCACAGGTCAGTCAGATGTTCCGCTATGGCATGCAGCTCCAGATGCCAAAGCAGTTCGATGAGGTGAAATATTATGGACGTGGTCCGGTGGAGAACTATTGCGACAGAAACGCGAGCGAGTTTATCGGTGTATATAGTAATAAGGTGGCTGATGAATATTATAACTACATACGTCCTCAGGAGTCAGGAAACCATACTGACATCCGCTGGTTCCGTGTGATTGACAAGGACGGTAAGGGCTTGGAGTTCTATTCAAATGCTCCTATGGAGGCCAGTGCGCTCAACTATCTTATGTCAGATCTCGACGATGGTCCTGTAAAGGATAAGAAGGTAGGCCGTCACTCTGGCGACCTCATTGAGCGTCCACTCACTCAGGTTCATATCCAGCAGCGTCAGATGGGACTCGGCTGTGTGAACTCCTGGGGTGCTTGGCCACGGGTAGAATATCTCATGCCTTATCAGGATTACGACTTCACTTTCGTTATCAAACCGGTGAAGTAAGTTTGCAAATTGATACTTGTCGGGGTTGATTTTTGTCAAAAAGAACAATAAATTCTGTATTTTTATAAATTTTAAGTAGTAAACCGTTGGTTGGAATCTCATAAATTACTACCTTTGCAGGCGAATTAATGATGAGAGAGATGAAAAATATGAAGAAACTCGTACTGATGGGAGCATTTGCCTTCCTCGGTACAATGACGTTAAATGCAACGGAGAATGTCGCCGGACCGGATGACATCGATACTACTTATATCAAACTCGATGAGAACCGTGAGCCTATCAATCACGTTAACCTCACCTACGACGAGCTCGTGGAGAAGGTCGGTGAGTTGGAGACAATTCTGGAGACAGAGAATTTCCAGTTGTATGCTGCAGGTGATTACACCTATAAGATTGAGGGTGGGGTGGTGACCTCTATGGCCATCCAGATTCCTGATGAGAACAACGACAAGGTCGTTTACAATCAGATCCTTAATGCTCTGGCAAAGAGCAATTCCATTAAGGATACCCATAACACTGGCGGCAACTACTATCTGTATGCCAACTTCCAGGTTCAGTTCGATGATTTCGAGGGATACGAGAAGCTGACATTCTCAGTCATTTCAGAATGACCCCGTTTTCTTATAAAGATAAAGGCCTCGCATCGCTTGCGAGGCCTTTCTTTATATAGGCTTTTCTTGGTGTAATTGTAATAATGGAAACTAAAAACCGTTATTTTTGTTAATATCGTTAAATTTAACGGAAATAATTAACTAATCTGCTGCTATGTATTATAAAATGTATTACCTTTGCCCTCGATATGAAAAAGTCAACGATTTGGACTATAGCATGCATTATGGGATTCTCATTCCTCGCATTGCTCTTCCTTCAGTTCTCCTATGTCGAGGAGATGGTGAAGATGAAGAAAGAGCAGTTTGACGAGAGCGTGAACCGCAGTCTGTATCAGGCATCCCGTAACCTGGAGATGAATGAGACACTTCGTTACTTGGAGAAAGACGTACAGGCGACGGAGCGTCGTGCCTTTAGCCAGGACTCTATGATGGTTGACGGGCTCGACGGTACCATCAAGCAGTCGCACCAGTTTGCCGTGGCTGCCGACGATGGCACGGTATACTCCTCGTTCCAGTTGAAGACTTTCGAGATGAAGCCCGCCTCTGTGCCCAAGGCGATGATTCTGCGTAAAGACAAGAGCTCGCTCTCCGAGGCGGCGAAGTCGATGCAGGAGATCGTGCGTAACCGCTATGTCTACCAGAAAGCGTTGCTCGACGAGGTGGTGTATAATATCCTCTATACCGCCAGTGACAAACCGCTGAAGGAGCGTATCAACTTCCGGATGCTGGATCAGGATATCCGTGCGGAGCTGATGAACAACGGGGTCAATATCCCTTACCATTTCACCGTCTCCACATCGGACGGTCGTGAGGTGTACCGTTGTCCGGACTACACCGATGAGGGGGAGAAATACAGTTATACGCAGTTGCTGTTCCGTAACGACCCGCAGTCGAAGATGGGTGTGGTGAAGATTCACTTCCCGGACATGAGCAGCTATATCTTCTCCTCTGTACGCTTTATGATACCGTCATTGGTGTTCACACTGGTATTGCTCATCACGTTCATCTTCACCATCGTACTGATCTTCCGTCAGAAACGCTATACGGAGATCAAGAACGACTTCATCAATAATATGACGCATGAGCTAAAGACCCCTATCGCCTCTATCTCACTTGCCGCGCAGATGATGAATGACGACAGTGTGACGAAGAGTGAGCAGATGACGAAGCACCTGGGTGGCATCATCGCCGATGAGTCGAAACGCCTCCGCTTCCTCGTGGAGAAAGTGCTGCAGATGTCGATGTTCGACAAGAAGAGTGTGGTGTTCAAGAAGAAACAGCTCGACCTCAACGAGATGGTAGAGACCATCGCCTCCACCTTCTCCTTGCGTGTGGAGCATACGGGCGGTAAGATATACACCCAGATAGAGGCTGTTGACTCCGGTATCTATGTCGATGAGGTGCATTTCCAGAATGCCATCACCAACCTGATGGATAATGCCGTGAAATACCGGAAACCGGAGGAGCCGCTGGATATCTATATCCGTACGTGGAACGACCATGACCGTCTGTTGCTGAGTATCCGTGACACCGGTCAGGGCATCAAGAAGGAGAATATCAAGAAGATCTTCGATAAGTTCTACCGTGTGCATACGGGTAACAAGCACGATGTGAAGGGCTTCGGTCTCGGTCTTGCCTATGTGAAGAAAGTGGTGGATCTCCACCAGGGTGAGATCAAGTGTGAGAGTGACTTGGGGAAGGGTACCAAGTTCACCATCTCCCTGCCTGTTATGAAAGAGAATCAAGAATAATATATTAACAATTAAAAGAATAAGATTATGGACGAGAAACTGAAAATTCTTCTTTGTGAAGACGACGAGAACCTGGGAATGCTGTTGCGTGAGTATCTGGCAGCTAAGGGCTACCAGGCAGAGCTGTGCCCCGATGGCGAGGCAGGCTATAAGGCTTTCCTGAAGACGAAGTTTGACATCTGTGTGCTCGACGTGATGATGCCGAAGAAAGACGGTTTCACACTGGCACAGGAGATCCGCAGTGCCAATGCGGAGATACCTATCATCTTCCTCACGGCAAAGACATTGAAGGAGGACATCCTCGAAGGCTTTAAGATCGGTGCGGACGACTATATCACCAAGCCCTTCTCGATGGAGGAGCTGGTGTTCCGTGTAGAGGCTATCCTGCGCCGCGTACGTGGTAAGAAGAACAAGGAGAGTTCCGTATATCATATCGGACGCTTCACCTTCGATACCCAGAAGCAGTTGCTGGTGATTGGCGACAAGCAGACGAAGCTGACGACGAAGGAGAATGAGTTGCTGGCACTGTTGTGCTCTCACGCCAATGAGATCCTGCAGCGTGACTTCGCCCTGAAGACCATCTGGATTGACGACAACTATTTCAATGCCCGCTCGATGGATGTGTATATCACCAAGCTGCGTAAGCATCTGAAGGACGACGACCAGATTGAGATCATCAATATCCACGGCAAAGGCTATAAGCTCATTGCGCCAGACGAGGAATAATCTATTGTGGTAAGATAATAACAGGAGAGGGGCGGTCAGTGATTTGACCGCCCCTCTTTTCTATTCAGTGTTTGTGTCGGAAACATTCTTTATACGATGCCCTGGCTCATCATGGCAGAAGCCACCTTCATGAAACCGGCGACGTTAGCGCCCTTCACGTAGTTGATGTAACCGTCAGGCTGTGTACCGTACTTCACGCAGTTCTCGTGAATATCGTTCATGATACGCTTCAGGTAGTCGTCCACCTCCTTAGCGGTCCATGACAGACGCTCAGAGTTCTGTGACATCTCCAGACCAGATACAGACACACCACCAGCGTTAGAAGCCTTACCGGGAGCGTACAGGATCTTGGCATCCTGGAAGATCTTGATAGCCTCGGGCAGTGAAGGCATGTTAGCACCCTCAGCAACAGCGATGACACCATTGTCTACGAGTGCCTGAGCCTGCTCACCGTTGATCTCGTTCTGGGTAGCGCATGGCAGGGCGATGTCAGCCTTCTCGTGCCAGGGACGCTCACCAGCGTGGTATACTGCGTTAGGATACTCCTCAGCATACTCCTTGATACGTCCGCGCTCTACATTCTTCAACTCCTTCACGTAAGCGAGCTTAGCCTCGTCGATACCGTCTGGGTCGTAGATGTAACCGTCAGAGTCAGAGAGGGTCATGGGGATAGCGCCGAGCTGGATGCACTTCTCAGTAGCATACTGTGCCACGTTACCGGAACCGGAGATCAGCACCTTCTTACCCTTGATGTCGATATTACGGGTAGCGAGCATAGAGGTCAGGAAGTAAACACAACCGTAACCAGTAGCCTCGGGACGGATCAGTGAGCCGCCGAAGGGGATACCCTTACCTGTGAGCACACCCTGGAACTGGTGGGTCAGCTTCTTGTACTGTCCGAAGAGGTAACCTACCTCACGACCACCTACACCGATATCACCAGCGGGAACGTCCTCATCGGGACCGATCACACGATATAACTCATTCATGAATGCCTGGCAGAAACGCATCACCTCAGCGTCGCTCTTACCACGGGGAGAGAAGTCGGAACCACCCTTGGCACCACCCATAGGCAGGGTTGTCAGTGAGTTCTTGAAGGTCTGCTCGAAGGCGAGGAACTTCAGGATACCGAGGTTCACGCTCTTGTGATAACGGAGACCGCCTTTGTACGGACCGATAGCATTGTTGTGCTGGATACGGTAACCCATGTTGGTCTGTACCTTACCCTGGTCGTCTACCCATGTGATACGGAACTCACATACGCGATCGGGGATGCAGAGGCGCTCGATGAGGTTTGCCTTCTCAAACTCAGGGTGCTTGTTGTACTCTTCTTCGATAGTGGGAAGAACTTGACTTACTGCCTGGATGTACTCCGGCTCATTGGGGAAGCGTTGCTTCAGATTCTCAACAACTTGTGCTGCATTCATAATCTTTTTCCTTTTTTGGTTATTATACTATTGAAATTTGTATCTCGAATTATTTCGGATGCAAAATTACATCAAAAAATTGAATTACCAAACATTTTATCAAAAAAAATACGAAAAAAGTTTCTTTTTGTCACGAATTGACTCAAATCAAGGGAAAAATGACAAAAATATGCAGGTTATATGTGTGCGGGAACAACAAACGTCTGCCTGGAGGGCAGACGTTTGGGTTGTATGTAAGGGGGTTGTATGTTAATGCGTGAACGACAGTTCGTCTTTTCCTTCCACCTTATTAATATGTATGGTGTCTCCATTCTGGAGATCGCCATTGACGATCAGTTCCGAGATACCGTCCTCGATATAGCTCTGGATGGCACGTTTCAGGGGGCGTGCACCGAACTGCACGTCGTAACCCTTCTCTGCGACATACTGTTTCGCCTCGTCGCTCAAGTCGATGGTGTAGCCGAGGTCTCCGATGCGCTTGTAGAGCCCCTGCAGTTCCACGTCGATGATCCTCTTGATGGCGTCGAGGTCGAGCTGGTCGAAGGTGATGATCTCGTCCAGGCGGTTGAGGAACTCAGGTGAGAACTGCTTAGACAGTGCTTTCTGTACGATCTGGCGAGCGTGCTCCTTATCCTGTTCGTTCAGCATCAGGGCGCCGGAGCCCGCGCTGGTGAATCCCACGCCTCGTCCGAAGTCCTTCAGTTGGCGTGTTCCCGCGTTCGATGTCATGATGATCACCGTGTTACGGAAGTCCACGAAGCGTCCGTTACCATCCGTCAGTCGTCCCTCGTCGAGAACCTGCAGCAACAGGTTGAACACGTTGCCGTGGGCTTTCTCTATCTCGTCGAGCAGTACGATGGAGTAGGGATGGCGGCGCACCCGCTCCGTCAGTTGTCCACCCTCCTCATAGCCGACATAGCCCGGAGGAGCGCCGATCAGTCGTGACACGTTGAACGACTCCGTATACTCACTCATGTCGACACGTATCAGGGCGTCGCTGCTGCCAAACATAAACTCCGCGAGTTTCTTGGCGAGGTAAGTCTTGCCGACACCCGTAGGACCGAGGAACATAAAGGCGCCGATGGGGTGGTTAGGATCTTTCAGTCCCACCCTGTTACGCTGGATGGCACGTACCATTTTCTCGATAGCCTTGTCCTGTGCGATGACATGCGTCTTGAGTTCCTGCGCCATGCCTTTCAGTCGGATACCCTCCTCCTGTGCCATGCGTTGTACGGGGACCCCTGTCATCATCGACACCACGTCCTGCACCTCTTTCTCCGTGACCGTCTGTTTGTCGTCGATATCCCCCTCCTGCCATTTGCGGTTCATCTCCGCCAGCTGGCTCTCCATCACCGTCTGGCGGTCGCGGAAGCCTGCGGCAAGTTCGAAGTTCTGGTTCTTGACAGCCAGTTGTTTCTTCTCCGTCACCTCTTTCAGTTCCAGTTCCAGTTGTGCGATCTCAGGGGGTACCTTTACATTATTAAGATGTACGCGTGAGCCCACCTCATCCATCGCGTCGATCGCCTTGTCGGGTTGCTGGCGGTCACTGATATAGCGGTCTGTCAATTTGACACATGCCGCCAAAGCGTCATCCGTATAGTTCACATGGTGGTGCAGCTCATAGCGTCCTTTGATGTTATGCAGGATCTGCAGTGTCTCCTCGGCGTTAGTCGGTTCGATGAGGACTTTCTGGAAGCGGCGTTCCAGGGCACCGTCTTTCTCGATGGAGTTACGGTACTCGTCGAGTGTCGTGGCGCCGATACACTGGATGGTGCCCCTTGCCAGTGCGGGTTTCAGGATGTTTGCGGCATCCATGGAGCCAGGTGTCGAACCCGCTCCGATGAGGGTGTGTATCTCATCGATGAAGACAATCACGTCAGGGTTCTGTTCCAGTTCCTTGATCAGTTGTCGGATACGCTCCTCAAACTGTCCTCTGTATTTCGTGCCGGCGACGACCCCAGTCAGGTCGAGTGTCACCAGTCGTTTGCCGAAGAGCATGGGAGAGCACTCCCTGCGGGCGATCATCTGTGCGAGACCCTCCACGATGGCACTCTTGCCCACACCGGGCTCACCGATGAGGATGGGGTTGTTCTTCTTCCTCCTGCCCAGGATCTCCACCACGCGCTGTATCTCCCGCTCACGACCCACCACGGGGTCGAGTTTGTCGTCCAGCGCCTGTTGTGTCAGGTCTGTCGAGAAATTGTCGAGCACGGGTGTCTTCGACTTCGTCTGTTTGGTCTGTGTCGTGGTATGGCTGTTGGATGCCGACGGGCGCTGGCTGTTAGAGGTCTGTTCCTCTTCCTCCTCATAGTCCTCGTCGGGCAGTCCGATACCGTTCTTGACGCTCAGCAGCGTCAGTGTATCCTCGTAATTCATATTATTCATTTCCAATACTATTTTAGCTCCGTTGTCCACCTGGTCGTGCAGGATGGCGAGCAGCAGGTGTTGCTCGTCCACACGGGTGGTGCGCTGGATACGTGCCTCCAGCACCGCCAGTTTCAGGATATTGCTGGCTTTCTCGTTAAGTACCAGTTCATTGGTATTGATAGGCATGCCGATCTCATCCTCCCTCACGCGTGACTCCAGTTCTGTCTTCACATTCGACAGGTTGATGGCGAGTCGTCGGAACACGTCATTGACGGGTCCCTCCTTGATACGCAGCATACCGAGCAGCAGGTGCTCCGGTCCCACGCTCCGGCTGGCGAGGCGTGCGGCTTCCTCACGGGAGTAGGCGAGTATCTCCGATACCTTAGGTGAAAATTGACTTGTCATACATCCGTCTTCATGCAAACACCGTGCCAAAAAAATGCCCTTTTCTTGTCAAAATCGACAAAAAAAGGGCATTTTTTTTGGGGATGAGACAAATTCGATAGTTTTTGAGACAAATTTGAAAGTTTATTTTCAAAAAAGTTTGTACATTTGCAACACCTTTCCGAAGGTAAAGCGATCTTTTCTTTATCAAGAATAAAAGAGTCTAAGTTTTCGATTAACAAAAAAGACCAAACAAGAATTATTCCGATTACGAAGACTACCTGGCTCACTCCCCATGGGGCGTGGGCATTGGTAGTTTGTGGCTGTAATCGGAATGGGGATTGGTCTCCCCTTGTTAATCGGTCAGGAACTCGATATGCCCGCGTCTCTTCTATATATTTAATAAGGTGAAACTATGAATAGTATAATTATTAGAAGAAGCGTATGATATTCCTTTCTTGTTATCAGCATTTCACAGACACATGTCCGGTGAAGACGACGATGGAGAACATCGTCAGGCTGATTAAAGACGATGCCTCGGTGGCGGCGAAGACGGCTGCCCACCGCAACGACCCCCAGGCAGGACACAAGAGTGCCTGTCCCCTGTTTGCCGTCGCCGCCGTCATGGAGGGCGGCAAGAGTGAGCGTCACATCGTGGAGATGACAGGCGTGTCGATGGTCGATGTCGACCATATCAGCCAGCATACCGATAGTCCCGGGGCGTGCGACAAGGTGGCGGAGCTGTTTCAGCGGCTCATCACCGACCCCCACACACTCCTCTGCTACCGTACCATCAGCGGTGACGGCATCAGGACGCTCTTCCGCTATGAGCTGGACGAGCGTTACGACCTGGCGTTGCAGAAACGGTATTATCCCAAGGCGTTCCTCTATGGCAACGAGTACTATGCCCGGACGTATGGCGTGGTGTATGACGAGCAGTGTAAGAATGTCGGCAGACTGAGTGGTGTCGCCCATGACCCGGAGGTGTATTACAATCCCGATGCCGTGCCCTTCGGCAAGGAGGAGATACAAGCGGCAGCGGAGCAGGTACTCCAGCGGAAGAGGGAGCAGCGCAAACGGGAGCGGGAGCTGAAGCGTATCACCGCCTGTTACGAGCAGGTCATCCGTCCGGAGGTGGAGGCGGACGGTGCTGTCTATGCCCCCGGCTCCCATAACGACTACGTGATGCGCGTAGGGTATAAGTTGAATCAGTTCGGTTTTAGTCCAGAGGCGGCGAGGGAGTGGGCATGCCAGACCTTCCGTGAGTATGAGATGGCAGGGAATGTGGTTGATAGCTGCTATCGGAAAACGGAGGAGTTTGGTGTCCGCAACAGGCATAAGTCCCGCTCCTCCCGCCCGCCTCAAGGTGACAGTTTGTACTGGGCGACGGTGGAGGATATCCAGGCGTTCCTCACCGGTCATATCAAGTTGCGGCATAACATCATCACGGGTAGGGTGGAGTATGCGACACCCTCCGACTCCCCCAGTTCAGGGGGAGAGAGCGGGCACTGGGAACCCATCACCGACCGTGTCATGAACTCCCTGTGGTGTGAAATGTCGAAGACACAGAAAGTCAACTCGCAGGACATCTACCGGGTCGTCCAGAGTGACTATGTGCCGCAGTACCATCCGTTCAGGGAGTATCTGGAGGGGTTGGAGACCAAGACCCTCCAGACCCCCTCCGGCTCCCCCTGTTTAGGGGGAGAGGATGAGGGGGAGGAGCATGACTATATCCGTGACCTCGCCAACACCATCACCCTCAAATGTCCTCCCCCTAAACAGGGGGAGTCAGAGGGGGTCTGGCATTGTTACCTCAAGAAATGGCTCGTCGCCATGATAGCGGGATGGCTCGACCCGACCGTCGTCAATAATGTCATCCTGGTACTCATCGGGGAACAGGGCTCGTATAAGACGACATGGTTCTCGTACCTGCTGCCGCCACCGCTCCGTTGTTATTTCTATACCAAGACGAATGCCAACCGCATGGGGCGTGACGACCTGTTGACGCTGGCGCAGTATGGGTTGGTGTGCTGCGAGGAGCTGGACACCATGCGACCGTCGGAGCTCAACCAACTGAAGGCGGCGGTCACCATGACGACTGTCGACGAGCGAGCGGCATACGCCCATTTCCATGAGCACCGACCGCATATCGCCTCGTTCTGCGGCACGGGAAACAACAAACAGTTTCTCAGTGACCCGACAGGGAACCGGCGGTGGCTCCCCTTCGAGGTGGAGGCGATACGCTCTCCCCGTGACCATCCCCTCGACTATGACGGCATCTACCGGCAGGCATACCGCCTGTACAAGAGTGGCTACCAGTACTGGTTCTCGCAGGACGAGATCAAACGTCTTGCCGAGCATAACCGTCAGTTTGAGACACCCCGTCTTGAACAGGAACTGGTGGATACTTACTTCCGGGTGCCTGAGAATGGGGAGCAAGGGGAGTTTATGACCATCTCCATGGCGATTCAGACGATGGGTGGGAACCTCGCCAACAAACTCAATCATATCCTGGTGGGCAGGGCGTTTGTGGAAAAAGGTTTCCAATCCATACGACGCTCAGAAAGGGGCTATGTCGTCATGCGCCGTAGCACAGAGGAGATCAGAATCAGGAACAGACAACTTGCTAACGTCGGATTGACGTTTGACGGATGATTTTTAAGACCCTCGCGTGCGTGAGCGCGCAGGAACGCTAAAAAGAGGGCGAAATTCCACGTTCCTGCGCGCGCACGTATAACACTTTAGAAAATGATCCGTCAAGTGTCAATCCGTCAATCTTTCATAACCTGATTCATTAACCAACACACCATGAAAAATTTAGAAATAAGAATCTACGGGAAGCGTGAGCTTGCCAGACTGTACTTCCCGAAGACGAAAACGGAAAAGGGCGCTCTTAACAACCTGAAATTATGGATCAAGGGAAACACCGAGCTGACGGAAGCTCTCCTCGCCTGTGGCAGAGCGAAGTGCGCCCAGCGATACTTCCCCGAGGAGGTGACATTGATCATCTACTACCTGGGGGAGCCGTAGGAAGGCGGCACCTCCTGGGGTCGAAGGCGCCGCCTTCGCCCCCAGGAAGCGGCACCTTCGGCGGCGGAAGGCGCCGCCTTCGGAATCTCGAAATTTCGAAATCCCGAAATGCCGAAATCTCGAAAAAAAATCCCCCGCAAATGCTCGAAGAGCACAGCGGGGGAATTATTTTTTATTACCTTTGCAGTGGATATCCAAAAGAACAGTATTAACCATTTAAAACACACAAAAATTATGACAACACACAAAATCGCATTGAAGATCAATTACCGTAAGAACAACAGCGTACGCTCCACCAACTACGGCAGGTACTATCCCGAGGTGGACCGCAACGAGACACTGTCGCTGCGTGGTCTCTCCGAGCATATCAAGAGCCACGGCACCATCTACACCCGTGACGTCATCGAGGGCGTGCTCATCAAGATGTCGGAGTGTATCCCCGAGCTCATCTCCCAGGGCATCGGTGTGAAACTCGACGGACTGGGTAAGTTCTATCCCACTGCCAAATCGGTGAAGGGCGGTGTGGCAGAGGCAGACCTGAAGGGTGTCAACTCTAACGACGTGGTGAAGGGCATCCGCATCCGCTTCCTGCCAGACAGTCAGTCGCTCGACAACATCACCAGTGTGGAGTTCAAGAAGAAATGCTCCCTGGAGTCCGCTCATATCATCGAGACGACGAAGGTCGGCGGCAAGCGTGTCTCCACGAAGACGCCCATTGCCGAGTGGTTGGTGGCGCACGGTGCTGAAGTACAGGAACCTTAACCTTTTAATACCATGAAAGCACTATGAAGAAAGAGTTAATCAAGAAGATCATCCAGATCGTCATCACGATCCTCACCGCAGTCAGCTCGACACTGTTTGTCCAGTCGTGTTATTAAAATGAAGAACACAAGAGTAGCAAGGGGGTTGCGCAACAACAACCCCCTTAACATCATCAAGAACAAGACCGTCAGGTGGCTGGGAGAAACCAACTGTGACAGTGAACGGACATTCTGTCAGTTCTCCACCATGGCGTTCGGGCTGCGTGCCGCCCTCAAGCTCCTCCGTACCTACTATGTGAGACACGGCTGCGTCACCCTCCGGCAGATCATCCGGCGATGGGCTCCGGAGACGGAGAACAAGACAGAAGCCTATATCCATACTGTCTGCCACCTGACAGACAAGCTCCCGGACAGTCCGCTGCCGCCGATGAGCCGGGACACAAGCGACGTGTGGCAGACTGTCGTCCTCGCCATGGCGACGGTGGAGTGCGGACTCGACGAGCTAGGGCGTGAGCATCTCAGGGCTGACCTCGAGAACGCATGGAGCATGCTCTACTACTAACAAATAAATGCGCTTTAATTTGCAGGTATGCCTATAAATGATTACCTTTGCAGCCTGATATTTATAATAGAATGAGAAAGACCATATTGATTCTCGCCTCGTTGTTTGCCTGTCTGGTGATGACGGCTGGCGAGGTGACAGAGCAAGAAGCCCTGGAGACCGCTAAGCAGGTGCTGCGGGGCAGGACCTTCCAGCAGCGGACGCAGCACCGTGCCCCGCAACAGGGTAAGGAACAGTTCTATGTGTTTAACGCCGACCGGCAGGAAGGTTATGTGATCGTCAGTGCCGACGACCGTACCGTCCCCGTGTTAGGGTATAGTGAGACAGGATCCCTGAACTATGCCGCCTTGCCGTCCCATATCAAGGCGTGGCTCGACAGTTATGCCGACCAGATCAAGGCGATAGAGGGCGGCATGGCACCAGCCCCTATCACGGCGCTGGGAGATCCCGTCGCCCCGTTGCTGACCTGTCATTGGGACCAGGACCTTCCCTATAACCTGCAGTGTCCGAAAAAAGGCGATGAGTTATGTATGACAGGATGTGTCGCCACGGCGATGGCACAGGTGATGTACTATCACCGTTCGCCGGTGCTGCCCGTGGGGGCACTGGATGGCTATAGCTCAGGTGGTGTGAAGGTGTCATCGCTCCCCGGTACGACCTTCAAGTGGGACCTGATGCGAGACGACTATCTGACGACAGACACGGACGAGGGCGCCGATGCCGTCGCCGAGCTGATGCGCTACTGTGGTCAGGCGGTAAATATGGTCTATTCTCCTGACGGCTCCGGCGCTGTTGTCTATGCCACGACATTGTCAGGCTATTTCGGTTTCAGCAAGTCGGCGCGTGAGGTGACACGCACCAGTTTCACCACCGTAGCCTGGGAGCAGATGATCTACGAGGAACTCAAGGCGAAACGCCCCGTCCTGTATGAAGGCTATAATGACACCGGTGGTCATGAGTTCGTCATCGACGGCTATGACGGCAACGGACTCTTCCATGTCAACTGGGGATGGAGTGGCTCCTCCGACGGCTATTTCGTGCTGTCGGTGGTCAACCCTGACGCTCGTGGCATCGGCGGCGGTACTTCGAGTAACGGCTATACCTTGTCACAGGGAGCGATCATCGGTATCCAGCCCGATGGCGGGGAGACTGCGGCAGCCCCTAACATCTTCTTCACAAGCTCGTACAACAGTTCTTCCTATACCCGTACCTCCTCCGCCAAGGACTTCACGTTCGATGCAAAAGGTTATGTGTCCTTCTTCGGTGAAGACCCCTTCGTCATCGACCATGCGTGGGCTCTCTGTAAGCTCGGTGTGGTGAAGAAGATCCTGGCGTCGAAAATGGACATGTCGGTGTCTCCCAATCAATGGAACTCGGTGTCCCAGGAAGTCGCCTTCGGGGCAGGACTGGCTGACGGTATCTATGAGCTGCGCCAGATGTACCGTGCCGCCGGTATGGAAGAGTGGGGGTTCTGTGCGTTCTATGATAATAACATCCTGCTCGCGGAGATCAACGGTAATAAGCTGACACTGAAATACTCCTCGGAGATCCCTGATGTGGTCAAGGTCAACGGGGTGACCATCGACGGTATCATGAAACAGACGAGACCGATGACGGCAACCATCAACTGGACCAACCAAGGCTACCTTCCGTCACAGATATTCTATATATGGGCAGGCAAAAACCTCGTCGGTTCTGCGGAAAGCTATATGGCACCGGGAGAGACGGGGGATGTGGACATCAACTTCGAGGTGTCCACCAGTGGTACTGTCACCATCAAGGTCACCACTGACAAGGAAGGAACGAATGTCGTCTACTCCCAGGAGGTGACGATCTCGAAAGCCACCTCCCAGAGTCTCTCCTCGACCATCAGCGTCACCAATGCGACGGCGGGCAAGGTGGAGGGAACGGTGATCAAGGCGGATGTCACGCTGGAAAACATCGGCACTAACACCTATGACGACTATATTACCCTCAGCGCGTGGTATGACGGCGGCGACGGCTATCTCTATTACCAGACCGAAAGCCCCCTCCGGGTCCAGCTGGCTGCCGATGAGACGACGGTCCTCAAGAACTGTGAGCTCACCGGACTGCAAGTGGGCAAGACCTATTATCTGTCTGTGGACTATTTCTCCGTCGGGGGTGTGGAGGTGTCTAACATGGACAATGACCACTCCTACACGATGGTGCAACCCACCGGAATCGGAGAGGTGACGGTATCCCCACAGCGTCAGAAGACTGGTCTTTACGACCTCCGGGGCAGACAGTTGTCAACACCCCGCAAGGGTATCGTCATCCAGAATGGAAAGAAATATGTCGTAAAATAGGCAATAAACGTTAATTTATTTTGATATTTGCCCGCTAATGCTTAACTTTGCATGCTAATTGAAACAAAGGAAAACGCGTTAGCGGGCTTTAAAATGCCCTTAAACGCGAAAAACGGGAAAATTTGAATAATTGAAACAATAATGGATCAGACAATCGACAACGACAGAATTCTGAAAATCAACATCGAGGAGGAGATGAAGTCCTCGTACATCGACTACTCTATGTCGGTCATCGTGGCACGTGCCCTCCCTGATGTGCGTGACGGCTTTAAGCCAGTACATCGCCGTATCCTGTATGGTATGATGAATATCAATAACGTATCGACACAGCCGTATAAGAAATGCGCGCGCGTCGTCGGTGAGGTGCTCGGTAAATACCACCCCCATGGCGACTCCTCCGTGTACGGAGCACTGGTGCGCATGGCACAGGACTGGAACCTGCGCTATACACTGGTGGACGGACAGGGTAACTTCGGTAGTGTGGACGGCGACTCTCCCGCAGCCATGCGTTATACGGAGTGCCGCCTCTCGAAGATGGGTGAGCATATCATGGACGACCTGGAGAAAGACACGGTCGACATGATGAACAACTTCGACGACTCGCTAGTGGAGCCCACGGTGATGCCTACGAAGATCCCTAACCTGCTGGTGAACGGCGGTAACGGTATCGCAGTGGGTATGGCGACGAACATGCCGACGCATAACCTCGGTGAAGTGATCGACGGCTGTTGTGCGTATATCGACAATCCTGATATCGACACAGAGGGTCTGATGCAGTATATCCCCGGTCCTGACTTCCCCACGGGAGCGTATATCTACGGTCTGCAGGGCGTGAAGGATGCCTACGAGACTGGTCGTGGACGTATCGTGATGCGCGCCAAGGCTGAGATCGAGACGGGCGAGACGCACGACAAGATCGTCGTGACGGAGATCCCATACGGTGTCAACAAGGCGGATCTGGTGAAGTATATCGCCGACCTCGCCAACGAGCATAAGATAGAGGGTGTCGCCAATGTCAATGATGAGTCGGGTCGTCAGGGTATGCGTATCGTGGTCGACTGCAAGCGTGACTGTAATGCCAACGTGCTGTTGAACAAACTGTTTAAGATGACAGCGCTACAGAGCTCATTCTCAGTGAATAACATCGCTTTGGTAAAGGGTCGCCCCCGTCTGCTGAACCTCAAGGAATGCGTGAAATATTTCGTGGAGCACCGTCATGACGTGACCATCCGCCGCACGAAGTTCGACCTGAAGAAAGCACAGGAGCGCGCCCATATCCTGGAGGGCTTGATCATCGCCGTCAACAATATCGACGAGGTCGTACATATTATAAGGAATAGTAAGACCCCCAGTGATGCCCAGCATAACCTGGAGGTACGCTTCGAACTCGACGAGCTCCAGTCGAAGGCTATCGTGGACATGCGTCTCGCACAGTTGACGGGTCTGCGTGTCGACCAGCTCCACCAGGAGTTCGACGACCTGCAGAAACTGATCGCCGACTTGCAGGAGATCCTGGACAACCCGGAGCGTTGCAAGCAGGTGATGAAGGACGAGTTGCAGGAGGTGAAGGAGAAATACGGCGACGACCGTCGTACGGAGATCATCCCCTTCGACCATGAGTTCAATGCCGAGGACTTCTATCCCGATGACCCTGTGGTCATCACCATCTCACACATGGGCTATATCAAGCGTACCAAGCTCGATGAGTTCCATGAGCAGGGCAGGGGCGGTGTCGGCGCCAAGGCGGCACGCCATCGTGACAACGACTTCACGGAGTATATCTATCCTGCCACGATGCATAACACACTGCTCTTCTTCACCCAGAAGGGCCGCTGCTACTGGCAGAAGTGCTATGAGATTCCTGAGGGTGACAAGAACTCGAAGGGACGCGCCATCCAGAACATGCTGAATATCGAGCCGGATGACGCCATCAATGCCGTACTGCGCATCAAGAACTTCAATGACACGGAGTTTGTCAATTCCCATTATGTGGTATTCGCCACCAAGAACGGTATTGTCAAGAAGACCTGTCTGGAGGCATACAGCCGTCCGCGTGCCAATGGTGTCATCGCCATCAATATCAACGAGGGCGACAAGGTGGTGGGCGTACGCCTGACCAATGGTCATAACGAGATCCTGCTCGCCAACCGCAACGGTCGCGCCGTCCGCTTCAACGAGGATCAGATTCGTAGCATGGGTCGTGTGTCCACCGGTGTGATCGGTATGCGTATCGACGGCGGCGACGACGAGGTCATCGGTATGGTATGTGTCAACGACCCGCAGACGGAGACCATCATGGTGGTCAGCGAGAACGGCTACGGCAAGCGCTCTGAGGTGGAGGACTACCGTAAGACGGCACGTGGCACGAAGGGTGTGAAGACCCTCGCTATCACGGAGAAGACGGGTCGTCTGGTGGCTATCAAGGTGGTGACTGACGAGAACGACCTGATGATCATCAACAAGAGTGGTATCCTCATCCGTCTGAAGGTGGCCGATGTTCGCGTGATGGGTCGCAACACCCAGGGAGTGCGCCTGATCAACCTGACGAAGAAGAACGACACCATCGCCAGCGTCTGCAAGGTACAGCACACGGAGGATGATGACGACATCGAGGAGGCAGAGGTATCCACAGAGGCATCAGCCGAGGCTAA
>JAEEGK010009492.1_pt1 | contig 22714 bp, 12 predicted proteins | sample 8958771 | NCBI WGS metagenome assembly JAEEGK01 (sample SAMN16246547, study PRJNA631951) | gut metagenome | biome: gut microbiome; feature: rumen; material: SC-attached | host: Bos | place: Iran: Karaj | collected 2018-10 | reverse complement strand
ATTAAAATAAAAAAAAAAATCATTTTTTTTAATTATTAAAAAAATAATTTATAAATAATAAAAAAAAGTAACTTTTATTTTACAAAAAAATATATATTGTATAATATATTCATTATTCAAAAAACGAATATATTTTTATTTTAAGCTTCAAGATATTTATCACCTAAACAATTTCTATCATAAGTTTCTAATTCTTTATATTTTCTGGCACTTAATTTATCAATATCAAATTCTAAATATTTTACTTATTTATTCATTTAAGAATTATTTAGAATAATTTTAACAATTTCTTTTAATTGTTGTTGATTAATAATATTTATATTTGTTCCAAAAATTTTGTGTTCTTCCATTTATATTGTATAATTTTACTGTGCTTTCAATTAAATTTTAAAATTTGATTTTTTGTATTTCATTTTCATTTTTATAATCTTCTAAATAATATTTATAAAGATTAAGAATCAAAAAATATTTTTAAATTTATTATTTTAATTTCTTTCTCTATTTCACTTATTATCTTATTATTTCTTAGATAAAATTCTTGAGAAAAATCATGAGCCAATATTTTTTTATTGTATTATCACATTTTGATTGGAATAAATCTGATTTAATTATATATAAATTTAAAAATACCTTTATTTCTAATTTAAATCCTTTTGTTATTAATTTATTTATTAATAGTGATTCTAAAGGCGTTAAAAGAAATGTTTTTTTAAAGTAAACATTATATATATTTAAAAAAAATTAAAATTTTTTTATCGTTTTTTTTTTTTTTGATACATTTAATTAAAATAAAAATAATCAGAATGAAGAATATTCTCCTCTTTTAAAATTTGGATTTATTTTTTTTTCTTTTTTAAAATTTGATAAGTTTTTATAATAATAAAAATTTGATTTTGGGATTTTTTCTTTTTCAGCAATTAATTTATTTATATTTTCAAAATATTCCTGAGAACAGTTTTTATCTAATAATTTACTCTTAAAACTATTTCCTAATTTTTTATGTAACAAATTAATATTATCTTTATGATTATTAAAACAATCATTATTATCGATAGTATTATATTTATTTTTAATACAATTATCATTATTTAAAAAATGAATATCAATTACTTTTTTTAATTTCTTTTTATTTTCTTTCATATTTTTTATAATATTTTTAACTTCTGATAATTGATTTTTTTTAATTCCAAAATCTTCATTTTCTTCTTTAACAGGACTTAATTGAGTATTAATATTATAATTGATTTCTGAATTTAAATAATTTGAATCATCTTTTTTATTTTGTATATTTTTTTGATTAAGTATTAAAGTTATATTTTCTGATAATAATGCTTTCACTGCACAAATTGCTTGTAATAAATCATTTTCTAAATCTGAAAATAATAAAATTATTTCATCATTGTTTTTTAAAAAATAATCTTGAAAGTTTTTTCCTTTTATTTTTTCATTTATTTTTTTTACTTTTTTCTCTTTTGATTCTAATTTCCTTATTAAATATTCCATTATTTGAATATTTGAGGTTGAAAAAATTGAATTTTCTATTTTTTTCATTTTTTTTAAATTTAAATATTTTAAAATTTAAATTTTAAAATCTATTAAATTATATATAATTAAATTTAGTATTTCCATTTCTATATGAATATTCAACTGAAGAATTATTATTATGTGTTTTTAATGAATTACCATTTATATTATCATATTTTTTTAAATTTGAATTTTTATAATTATCATATAAATTATTACGATATTTCTTAAGATAATCATTATTTATATTATTATTTCCTCTTATTAAATTATTTTTATTAGAATTAGGTAATTTAACATAAACATTTGAATAATTATAATTTTCATTATAATTTTTTTTCTGATTTAAATTTCTAACTTCTTCATCTTGTAATCTATAAATTTCATTAATAGTTTTTTCGACATCATTAACTAAATTAATATCAACGTTTGATGACATTAATTCTTGAAAAATGTTATTTGAATAAATTTTAGTAATAATATCATATATAATATCATTTGAATTTATTTGCATAAGTATATCTGCAACTCTTGTTGCTTTTTGTCTATGTTCTAAAGATGTTGGACTTTCATTAATAGATAATATATTTTTTCTTATATGATTATTTGAAGGAGAAATATAAGAAGATTTTAATTTTTGATTTATTAAATATTGATTATTATTATTGTTATAATTGTTATTTAAAGAATTATTGTTATTATAGTTATTTGTTGAGTAATTTAATGATGAATTTAACATATTTGACTGTGAATTTGATCTTAAACCATATTTATAATTATATTTATTATTGTTATTTTGATAATTATTTGAATGATAATTTTCTTGGTCTTTTGAATTATATGACAAAGAATAATTTATATTATTATTTCTATTATTATTATTTGGTACTGAAGTATTATATCTATGAAGATTATTTTTATATATATTATTAGTGTTATCACTTATATTTTCATAATTATGAAAAGAACGATTTAATTTTGATTCTGTAATTCTTAAATTATTATTTGTTTGATAATTATTTAAATTCATTCCAATTTTATATGAATATGGATTTTTATGATATAATGGAGTATAATTTGATAATCTAGATTTTTTAATATCATTATTTTCTTTATTTATATTTACATTATTTGAATTATTTTCTTCATTTAAATTATTTTTTAAACTATATTTATTATATTCATTAATATTTTTACTATGAAAAATATTAGTTTGAGAACTACTTCTATTAGAAATATATTTTTTATTATTATCAGTTTTATTTTTATTAAGAATAGAATGAGTTCTATCTAAATTTATTGAAACATTATCATTACTATTATCTAAATTATCTCTTTCTATTAAACTAATATTATTTGTATCTTCAACTTTTATATTTCTTTGACTAATTGAATTAGTGTAATATCCTTTAATATTATTCATATTCTTTATTGGTACTTTAGGTATATTTGAATATCTTTCTTGAGAATATGTTTTTTGAGGAATACTTATTTCTGTTATAATATTATTATTATTATTTTTTGTCTCTTCTGTTTCTACTTTATGAATTATATTTTCTTCTTTTATATTATCATTTTTTTCTGAAATATTATCTTGATTATTATTATTACTATTAATAATATTATTATTGTTTATAGAATGTTTTATGATAGAAGGAATTGAAAAAGTAAATTTTTTATCATTCTGATTTTCAAGATTATCCAAATTTAATTTATTTTCATTTTTATTCTTTAATATATTATTTAATCTTGAAGATTGTATACTATCTAATTGTGATAATTTAGTGCTTTCATTTAAATTTTTATCATTAATATTATTTTCAATTGAATTTAAAGTACTAGATTTTAAATTATATTTTTGAGAATTAACATCAAAACTTGAATTTACAGATTGATTTCCTTTATAATCTTTAGATTTATAATATTTAATTCTATAATCAACAGGAGAATTAAATTCATTATCATAAGTGTTATTAGAATTATTATTTGGAGTATTTGAATTAACTTTATTATTATTTAAAATATTATTTATTGTTATATCATATGATGTTTTATTTATTTCATTTGTATTTTTAAGTATTGAATTATCTTTTATATTTGTTATAATATTTTCTATTTTTTTTGTTTCTTCTGTTTTTATATTTGTTTTTAAATCATTGTTTATTATATTATTATAATTTTTTATCCAATCTTCTATTTGAGTTAATGAATTAAGTATATAAGTTTTATTATATGAAAAATCATCAAACGTTTTAATAGTTGTTTCAATTAAATTTTTTAAATCATTGATTTTAGAAAGAATTTCTTTTTCCATTTATTTAAATTTAAATTTTAATTTTTTTTCATAAAAAAATTATTGAATTTTAAGTCTTATTTTTTATATATTTAAATCCAATAAACTATAATTTTTGAGAAAATTTTAATGTCTTTTTTAACATCAATACCTATTAATGGAAATAAAATAAGAAAAATAGATCAAAAATTAAATAATATAGAAGAACAATATTTATCATATTTAATAAATAAAGAAACTAAATATGCAGATATTGAAAAAATAGAAAAAAAATATATTTCTATAATACAAGAAAAAAATAAAAAATATAATGAAAATAAAATCATATTAAAGAAAAAAAAATTAGAATATAGAAAAATTTTAAATGATTTAGAAGAAGAATTACTAAATAATTACATAATGAAAAATCAATTATTATATAATTATTATAAAAAATCAATAGAAGATATAACAAGAGAAATAAGAATGAAAATTCATGAACAAGACACATATAATAATCTATATAATAGATTATATAAAACAAATATATTAATTAAAAGAAAAATTGAACAAGAAATAAAATTAGAACAAATTGTTTTAAAACAATATAATGAATATAATATGTTAAAAAATCATGTATTTGTTTCTTTAAAATCTCAAGAAAATATGTTAAGTAATATGAAAAATTATAAAGAAAAAGAAAATGAAAAATTTGAAGAAAATAAAATTAGAAAAAGAAATAAAATAAATAATTTAGATGTTCAAATTGAATTAATAAAAAATGAAGTTAGAAGTAATGAAGATAAAATAAATAAAATTAAAGATATTGAAAATAAAGTAATTGAAAAAATAAATTTACAAAAAAAAACTTATGGAATAATAAAAAGAGATATTGAATGGAATAGAAAAGAATATATAAAAAATTTAATTCATATTAATGAAATATTATATTATTTAAAAGTTAATTCTATTAATGAATTAATCCAAACTTTTAATCATATAAAAGAAGAATATCTAGACCTTCATTCTCAATTTAGATATTATAATTTTGAAATATCTAAATTAAATAATATTTTAACAAAACAAAATTTAAAATTAAATGATATTCAAAATCAAATAAAAGTAAAAAAGAAAAAAATATTTGAAAAAAAAATTGATAATTTTATTATTAGAAGAAATGAAAGTAAAATTAGAGCATCAAAATATGATTGTAATATAATTTTAAGAAATGTTGAAAATAAATGTATTATACTTCAAAAAATAACAAATTATATGATTAAATGTATTTCAAAAATTTCAAATGAAGTTTTTCCTAATGAAAATAATAAAGAATATTCTAAAATTATGTTATTTGATATTGATTTTCATGATTTTAATAAAATAAAAAAAATAACATTATATATGATTGAAATATTTCAAACTTTTTCGAATTTATTTTTAAAATGTATTTTTTCAACTTTTAATCAGATAATAATGATAAATAATAAAGAATTTAAAAATAATGAAATATATAATTTATCCAATTCAAATATATTAAATTATTATAATGATTCATTAATAAGAGCATTAAAAGAAGTAGATGTTAAAAACAAAATAAAAAATAAAATAGAATTATCAAATTTAAAATCAAATGATAACAATAATAAAAATAATGAAAAAGAAGGAATATCTCAAAATGAATTATATAATAATTTCATAGATTATTTATATAATGAATTTTTATCTTTAGAAAATTCGAATAAAAAAAAAAATAATTCTGAAAATAAAAATATGAAAAGAAATAAAACTTTAATTCAATTTCCAGATTTTATGAAAACAGAAAAAAAGAAAAATATTCCGTCTTTAATTTTACATAAAAATTCATCATCATTATTAAATCAATCCTTAAATAACTTTAATTCAAAAACATATTCTTCTTTATTTAATCCAAAAGTTTTTATAAATAATCATCCAAAACAAATAATGAAAATAATAAAAAAATACCAAAATGATTTAGTTTATTCAGAAAAAGAAAAGAAAAAGAAATATAATATTCCATTATTACAATTAAAAAAATCAATATTAAAAAAAAATAATAATAAAGAAAATAATTCATTAAATTATACTTTTTATCAGAAAAATATAAAAGATGATCTTTCTCATAAATCAATTAATTTTTTTTCTGAAGAAATTTCTGATCATTCAAGTGAAGAATTTAAAGAAAATGAAAGAAAAAAAAAAATAGAATTAAGAAAAAAAATTTTAGAAGAAAATAAAAATAAAACAAGATCTTTTAAAGATAATCCTGAAATGTCTTTAATATATAAAAGAATGAATGATTTGCATTATTTACAATTATCTTATTTAAGAAATAAAAGTAATAAAGTTGGAGATGATAGTTTTAAAGAAATTTATTTTAATTTTCAAAGGAAATATAGGAATAAATATAAAATTAAATTAAGTAATTCTAATGAAAGACTTAAAAAAACAGAAAAAAGATTTTTTTATAAAAATTATTTTTTAGATTCTCCAAAAATTAATTTTAAAAAATTACATTTTAATATTAATAATAGTCAAGAAATTAAAATTAAAAATCGTTCTTTAAGATTTTTGAATAATAAATAAAAAATTTCTTGCTTTTTTGATAAATTATTTTATATTTTTTGATATATTTGTAAAATTGGTAATAATAATTTTTTCTTTTTTTATAAAATGCGATTTAAAAAATATAAAACTTTATTATTATAATTAATTATAAATTTTTATAAATATAATCAAAAAAAAATTTTATTTTCTTTATTTAATAATGGAAAAGGAAAAAAGGTATAATATAATAAAAAATATCTCAATCTCTTCTTTAGATAAATATATCGATAAAAAAATTAATAAAAGTAATATTAATACTATTTTATCAATTCTTGGTATTAATTATGGAATTTTTTATTATAATCAAAGAATTAAAGACAAAGACTTAACAACCAAACAAAAATTTAAAAATCTAATTTCTAATATTGAAATTAGTTTAAAAGAAATGGAAAAAAATTCATTAAATGATTTAATTAATTTTAATTCTAAAAAAATACAAAGAATTTATAGTTCTAATATAGGTAGATATAGGAAATATAAAATTAATGATTTTTTTCAATTAAAAGTAAATTCAATCATTAAAATTCAAAAAAAAATAAGAAGTTTTTTAACAAGAAAATATATAATAAATATATTTACTCAACATTTAAAAAAAAGAATATATAATTATATAATAAAAATACAGAATTCATATAGAAAATATAATAAAAGAATGAGATTAAAAAGAGCTTTAATAATAAAATCAATTCTAGAACAAAGAAAAAAAAAATATTTAATAATTCAAAAATACATTAATAAATATTATTTCAAAATAATAAATAAAAAAATAATAATAATAAAAAGAGTATTAGAAAATAGATTAAACAAAATAATATATCTTCAAAGAAAAATAAAAGCATTCTATATTAAAAAACTAACAAAGCAAATAATAGAATATGAAAAATATCATTATGTTTTAACATATCCTTTCAAAGCTCAATCAGTAAAATTAATAATATATAATAATGCTTCTTCTCCTTTTATAATAAATAAAGAAAAAGAACAATATAAAGAATTTTCTTTTGAAATATGTCCAATAAGAAAAATATTTGTTTTATATATATTTAAAAACCATATTAAATATGGTAAATATAGATGTCAATTTATTGTTGATGGAAAAAAAACTTGTGATGGAAGATTTACTCATATTGAAAATTTAAAAGGTGAATTTTATAATTGTATTTATTTTGATCCTTATGAAACTCATTTAGAAAATTATAATCACAATAATAGAAGTTATCTTAAAGAAAATAATATCACTTTATCTTTTGATAATTATTTTGATAATTATTATATTATAAATAATAATAAAAATAATAAATATAATACAAAATCTTTTGCTACTACAAATAGTAATAGTAATTCTTCTCTACAATTGTTTGATGAATTATTTAAAAAAGATTTAAATAATATTGATGAAATTATAGATTTTATTTCTGATATTTAATTTTAGGATACTAATGATGAGTAATAAATTTATTTACTTTATATATTTTTTGAGAGTTATTGAAGTATTTATAAATAATCTATATTGATTGTTAATTAAGAGTGAAAAAAACAATATTTAATAAATATAACAAATAATGTAATGAAAAAAATCCAAATTTCCATTTCTTTAAATAAATAAATTTTATTATTATTTAATAATTTAAAATTTCAAATGAATAAGATAAAATAAAAATCAGAATTTTGATTATCGGATAAATCAATAAAAAATTAAGCTCTTAAATAAGAAAACAAAAAATTCTTTATCTCTTTTTACTTCTCCCATTATTAATAAATTATGGTATTCCATTTATATAGTTTATTGATGTTTACCCTATTCAATTTTTAAAAAAAATAAAAAATAAAAAACATTTTAATTTATATTTAATTATTAAATTATGATATATTTTTTTCTTTTTCTTTTGATTTCCTTCGAATTTTTTTTGAAAGAATACTATCAACTAATTTAAATGCATTTTTTTCAGTTAAATATTTTGATGATTTTTTATTTCTATTACTTTTGATTTTTTTATTATCACTAATATCAGTTTTAAAAACTTTATAATCTTCATTTTTACTATCTCTATTAGAACCAAAATTAAATTTAAATTCAGTTTGATTATGAATATAATTTTTGTCATTAGGTTTTAAAGTATAAAAATCTAATTTATTTTCTAACTCATTTTGAGAAGAAAAATTAAATAAATTATTATTTCTTTCTTTTTTATTTTTTTTATTTAAACTAGAAACAATTTTCTCTTTTTTATTAGATTCTTTATATAATAATTTATTAGATTTATAAGGTTTATTATTAGAATTATTATAAGAAATACTATTATTAGTATTATTCTTATTATTAGGAGAATAAATTTTACTTTTAATATATTTATACTTGGAAGAATTATTTTTTTTAAGAGATTTTTTATTATTATTAATATTATTTTGAATGGAAGAAAATTTTAAATCTTTCTTAAAATTTGATTTTTCTATTTCTTGCCATAATCTATTAACTATATTATCAATTTTACTAAAAGAAACTTTTTTAATATGTTGATTAATTTCTTCAACAACTTTATCTTCTTTATTTTTAGATTCTTTTTCTTTTTCAATAACTTTATTTCTAATATCTTCTTCAATTTTTCTTTTATAATCCATAAATCTTTTTTCATAAATTTTATTCCATTTATTAATAGACTTTTTTTGTTTATTAACATATTTTTTATTTAATTGAGAATTTAAATTTTCCATATTTTCTTTAATTTCAATTCTTCTATTTGAATCACCAATTAATCTATTAAAAACAGCTAATCTTTCTTCTTCTTTTTTTTTTGGTTTTTGATATGAAATTAATTTTCTCCTTCTTTCTGATTTTGTTCTTCTATTCATAATATCATATTCCATTCTTTTTACAAATGATGCATTTTTATCTATTGGATAATGTGTTAATGTTTTTTCTAATTCATATTCTAAATTCTGGGTATTAAATTTTGAAAAATCTATTTGCTTTTTCTTATTTTTATCACCCATTAATTTTTTACAAATAAAATAAAAGTTTAATTTTTTAGGAAATTTTTTAAAATATTTTTTTTTATTTTTTTTTTTAATTTTAGATTTTTTTTTCAATTAAAATGCAATCTTGTTTCATAATAATCACATAATAATGTTGGAGCTAATATTTTTAGTTTAGTGTTATTTATTCTTGTTAAATATTTTTTTTTGTGTTTATCAAATATTTCAATTTGGAAAAATGTTTTTTTCCCAGTTTTAATTCCATTTATTATTTTATGAAATTCATAATCTTCATTTAATTTTGATAATGGAATATAAATTTTCTTTTTATTTTGCTTTTGTTTTTTCGCTTTTTTTTCATATTCGGTAAAACCTAAATCACCATCAAAAACACTAAAATCAATATCAGAAAGCATATATGAATCATCATCATCTTTATTATTATTTTTTTTAAATTTTAAAGATTTTTTCTTCTCAAACTTTCTTTTTGTCATCTTGACAATAATTTAAAATATTATTATCACAAAAGAATAAAAATAAACTAAATAAAAAAGTTTAAAAATTTTGTTAAAAAAAATACCAAATTTTTAGATTTTTTAATTATTTAATTAATTATTATCTTTTAAATAATTATTTTCAATAACTTTTTAAAATTTATATATTAATATTTTATTAAATTAAATTAAACTTTTATGCTATTACTTTCATCAAAATCTTTTCTTTGAATATTTGCAACAATAATGAAAAATTTTTGTATTTTTTTAAGACTAATAATCCAAATAAAAGGTATAACAGAATTAACAAGAACAAAAATAGAAAAAGAGAAAATAGAACAAATAGTTTGAAAATTATTTAAAGCATCAACAATAAACTTAATCCATTTATTATAATTAATAAAAACTTTGAAAATAAGTATATACATTAAATTAATTTCCATTAAACAACAAATAATAATAGATATATAAATACATAAAACTAATTTATTATATGAGTAAGAATTAACTACTTCAATATTAATATATGAAATTTTATATAATAAAAGACAAAAACTAGACCATATAAAAAAAGAACTTATTGTAATTTTATATAAAATATTTTTAAATAAATAATCTGAAAAATCAATTGAAAATAAATCAATAATTCCTATTATTACTGAAGTAATTAATAATTCATTTAATTTTTTAAATTTATTATTTATTTTTATCATATAATAATCTCTTTCACTTATATCTGATTTCATACTTGAAAAAATTACATTTTGAGGTTTTTTTTCACTAAATTTAGACATTTTTTATTTATTTTTAATTCATTAAATAAAATATTTTAAAAATAATATTTAATTAAAAAAAAAATATTTTTTTGAACTATATATTTCATATATTTTTTATGTTTAAAAAATTTTCTCTTTCTCTTATTAAATCAATTCCCTTTTGCTCAACTAAAGTCTTATAATACGATTTATCTCTTAAATTTTGAATTATATAATCATCTGATTGAACAAAACAATATTTTTCATTTTTTTCTGGGTTACTCAAATATAAATATGCATATTTTATATTTCCACTTGTTTGATATAATATATTGAATAATTCTTTTCTATTTGATTCTGGAAAAAAAGTTTGAAGAGAATTTATCATTTCTTCACAATTTTTTATTTCAAAATCATCTAATTTTTCTACTTTTTTTTTAACTTCTTTTTCTTTTTTTACTTCTTTTTCTTTTTTTATTTCTTTTTCTTCTTCTTCTTTTTCATTGCTTTTTTTTCTTTTTATATTTATCATTTTTTCATTTTTAACAAAATTTTCTTTTTCACATTTTTTATTTTTGTTAAATATTGTTTCAATGAATTCTTCAAAATTATCTTTTTTGCTTTTTATAAAATTTGTAATTCCATTTATTACAGGTAATAATTTATATGAAGGATTATCAATAATATTTGCATTTTCTTTAACTAATTCAATATATTTTTTATAATTATTTGATTCTCTTATACATCTCCAATATTTTCTTAAAGTTTCTCCTTTAAAAGCATTAAATATATTTTGATATATTTCATGTTCCATAACTTCTTCCCAAAATTTTCTAGTTGTATCTTTATTATATAATTTATATTTTTTTTTATTTAAACAAACTTCAAAAATACATAATATATATTCTGAATTTTTCAAATTCTCTTTTTCCATAATTTTATTTATATCTATAATTCCTTCGGACATTAATAAACTAAAAAAAAACAATTTTTTAAATTAAATAAAGATGTTTTCTTTTTTAACATGTTGTACTGGAAGTAATAATACAAATGATTCAGATGAATTTTTAAATCAAGAATCAGCAAAAAACAATATAATAAATATATATAACTTAAAAAATATATTAGATAATAAATTAGGTTTTATAATATTATATTCTAATGAAAGAGATTTAATAATTTTTAATAATATAAAAAAAGACACAGATATAAATTCAATTTTAGCAAAATCATATAAAGAAATATATAAACCTGTAAATTCAAATTTTGGTCAATATATTATAAAAATATTAGATATAGGAAATAAAAATCAATTTTTTCCATTATTAGTTATAATATTAACTTTAAAAAATGAAAGAACTTTAAATTCAAAATGTTTAATTTCATATCTTCATAGAAATGAAATAAATGAAAATTCAATTAAAAATATGATCAAACAAAATCAATTTAAAAATAATACTATTATTCCTGAACCAAGAAATACTTATTCAAATGCTAATCATATTTGTAAAATATTATTTAAATTTCCTGATGGAAAAATTATTGAAAGAAATTTTTTAAAAAATGATAAAATTGAAAGTTTATATAAATTTATTCAATATTCACATTCTGAATATGATTTTAATCTTATTCAGTTATATCCTTATAAAATATATAATAATTTGAAAAATACATTAGAAGAAGAAGATTTATTCCCTTCTTCAGTTATTCAAATAATAAAAAAATAAAGATTTTTTGACCACATCAAAAAATGTTTAATTGAATATAAAAAAAATGTTCACAAAAAATATATATATATATAATGAAAGTAAGTCTTATTATTTTTTTTATAAAATATGAAATATATTTTAAAAAAAAACTAAAGAATTGAAAAATATATTAAATATTATTATAAAGATTTTTTCAATAATTATTTAAATAAATATTGATTTTTTTTCAAAAATGGAAAATAAAATAGAATTATATAAAAAAAAATTTAAAAAAGAAAATCTAAAGTTTATTTTTCCAGTATTGAGAAAAAATAAATCAATGTCTTTAATATTCGAAAAAAAAAATGAAAATATATTTTTAGACAAAAGCTTCATAAAAATAAAAACATTAGATTTTTTGAAAAAAGAAAAAAAAATTAATAAGAATAACCTCAAAGAAAAAGAAAAAAAAAATTTTATATCAAAAACAAATTTTTTTAATTTAAGTCAATCAACATTTACTTTAAAAAAGCCTAATTTTTTAATATCAAATTTTGATTCTCCATATAATAATTCTTATGTTTATAAAAACAGCGTTTTAAAAAATAAAAGAAATTTATTTAAAAATAAAATATTAAGAGATGCAATATATAAAAGAGGAAATAAAATTGTCTGTGACAAAGAAACTAATACTGAACGTTTATCAAATGTTGTATTAATTTCCCCTTATTTTGAATATAAAGATAAATTTTCTCAAGTTCAAATTAGGAGTCCAAATTTAAAATTAAGTAAATATAAAAAAATTAAAGTTACTGAGAATTTCAGTTTAAATTTTTTTTATACTCCAAAAGAAAGTCAAAATAGTAATAGTTATTTTTTAAGAAAATATTATATATAAAATATAATTTTGCACTTATTTTAAATATGTATAATTTGTATATATTTAAATATTTGAATTTTATTCCTCTTGTTTTAATTATTATCATTTTTTAATTAAACAAGAACTTCTAAATTCATTTTTTAATTTAGCACTTTTTAATTGGATAAAATTACATTTCAAGTAAATAATCCCAGTATAAAGTGCATTCAAAAAAATATATATTAAGAATATTTGTTTTCACTTATCTACACCAAAATAAAAATAAATTTTATAAAGGTTCTAGAAATGATTCATTTATTTTTGCACATAATAGTAAGAAATAATCTTATTTAAAAGAGATTTCCGTCGCATTGTGCATATTGGATTTTATTAAATTCTGAAAATTAAAACTTATTTTAATTATTTTTTTTTGGTATTTAATTGTTTAATCATTATTTTTAAATAAAATACTTATAAGTAATTCAAAAAAAGAAATAATCAGTATTATTTAAAATTTAATTTTTTGATTTATACAATCTTTTTATATTTTAAAGAAAACAATTAAATAAATTCACTTTTCTTTTTTTATAAATCATTTCTCTTATTAAAGAACATAATTTCATCCATTTCTATAAAATAATATTTTTCTCATTTATTTAATAATAAGGAATTAATTGATTTGTTAAAAAAATATATTGTTTAAATCGAATATTATATTTTTTTTCATGATAAAACATTAAAAAAATATATCATTTTTTATTATAAAATAAATTTATTTAAAAATATAAATTAAAATTTCTTGAAGGAAAGTTTTATTTCAATTAAAGTTTTAAGTATCTTTATAATATATATTAATTAAAAAATAATTTTCAAACATATGAAAAAAAATTTGAAAAATCATAAAAGTAAAATAATATAAATTATAATTATAATTTATATTATTTATTGTAATAAAAAAACTGTATGGAAAAAAAAAAGTCAAAAATTAAATTTTATAATTCTTTAGCAAAGGTTTTACCAAAAAATCAAATTATTTATTTTGTAATATTATTGTTCAAATTTATTCCTTTAATTGTTATTACTCATGATTGGAATATTTCTTCTAAAAAAGGAATTTCATATTGGATAAGAAAAATAACTTTATCAGAATTCATATCAGTTTCAATTCCTTTTAATATTTATCAATATATTGTTATTATAATATTTTGTTTATTAATTATTTGCATATTATTTTGTTTTTTTTATCATCATTTTTATCAAAATAATTCCTTTTTAAAAATTTATTCTTATATTGAGTTTTATATATTTTATGCAATGAATCAAATATTTTTTTCAATTTTTATAGAAATATTATTTAATAAAAAGAATAAAAAATTTGACAATTGGTTTTTTTATCTTTTATTAATTTTAATAATAATAAATATAATAGGAATATATTCTTCAAGTTTAATATTATGTACTATAATCATTCATAGTCCTTTATTTATTAAAAATCAATCATTTATAATAAATCCATTAAATCAAATAGATTATATTACAAGTGTTTTATCTCTTATTCAACTAATTATTCAATTAGAATTTCATTTAAAATTTAAAAAAATGATGATTATTAAAAATATTGTGAGAGGATTATATGTAATTTCTTTTTTTAAAGAAACTTTTACTTTAAATAAATATTATTGTAGATATTTCTTTGATTATTTTAAAAATCTTTTATTTACAATTTGTTTTATTTCTTGTTTTATAGAATGGATATTTTATTATGATTATAAAAATAATTTAATGATTTTACAAAATGATATTGGGATTATTATTTTAAAATTAATGATTGAAATTAATTTAAGTATTCTTTTCATTGATATTTATTATCATTTAGATTATCGAACTTTAGAAAAAAAAATCACAAACTTAACTGCGAAAAATATGAGAAGCTTTGATTATAATGTTATTAAATTTTTTAATTTATTATTTTATGGAGATAGACCAAATGAATTACAAAATTTATTAACCAAAATAAATAATTATATAGAGAAATTAGTTCACCATCCCCAATGTAAAGATATTAATTGTTATTATTGTTATGAATATTCTTTTTCTGAATTTAATTTTCAAATGGATAGTTTTCTTCAAAAACAAAAAAGTAAAAATTCAGTTTATTCATTAAAAACAGATTTTCCTTTATTATATACATTTTTATATAATGAAATTTCAAATTTTTATGATTCATTCTCAAATATAAAGCAAAAGATAATGATTCAAAAATTTTTTATAGTAATTTCATTTTTTATGATATTTGAGAAAAATTATATGAAATGTTTATATATAATAGAAAAAATAAATTCATTAGATAATGAGAATATGAATTCTTTATATATATATCAAAATGGGATATTAATAGATAAAATATTAACTCTTCATAAAAATAAGAGTGATAATAATAGAAAAATACCTTTATTTAATTCTCATAATGAGAATGTAGGAAAAATATTAGATGCTGAAAAATTAATAAAAAAGTCTTTAAATTCAGTAAAAAATATAATGAATAATTTTAATAATGATATAGTTGAATTTGAATCTTTTTCAAATATGATTAAAAAATTTAATAAAGAATATAAAATATTAACAAATAAAATAAATCATTTATTTGGAAATACTAAATGTAATATTCCATATTCTAAACAAAAATTTTCAATATATTTTAATTATATATATGGAGAAATACCTAAAAATTTAATAATAAGTTTTGATAATTTTTTTTCTATTCAAGATTCATCTTTAATTCAAAAAATAATGATGAATACATATTTATTATTATTTACAGTTAATTTTTCTATAAAAGATATAATATTACAAGTAAGATATGCAAGTGAAGAATTAATAAATAAATTAAGATATACAACAAATGAATTTAAAAATTTAGATATTAATAAATTATTTGCTAAAACATTTTATAAATCATATAAATATACAATATCTAATTTTTTAAGAAATGGAAATGATTTATTAAATTTAAATAATTTTTGTTTATTAGATAAAGATAAATATGTAGTATTATTTGATGTAGAAGGTACTTCATTATATACTTCAGAAGGTATAGTATTATTTTTAAAATTAAAAGATGCTAAAGAACAAAAATTAATTAAAGAAAATAAGAATGATAAAAGGAATAAAAGAAATAAAAAGAATTTAAAAAATTTTTGTGGGAATTGTTTTTTATTTACAAATAGTAATGGAAAAATAGTATCTTTAAGTAGAGGATTTGAAGATTTCTTTTATTTAAAATATGAAGTATTAAAACAAAATAATTTAAATGTTAAAGATATATTTAAAATAAGTAAATTAGAAAATCAAGGATATTATGAAATTAATTTATTTGATGTTTATGATAATATTATTGAATTATTCACTGATAAAATAGGATTAATAGGTGAAGATGAATTTTCAAAATCTATTATTCAAATTAAAGAAGTTAAATCTACTCTTTCATTATCAAATACAGATTTTATAATGAATATTAATTATGAAAAAAGAGAAATGAAAAGAGAAGATAAAAAAATCAAAATATATTATTTATTTTTTATTGATGTTTCATTAAGAGAAAATAATAATAATTTATTATCTATTAATCAAGAATCTACACTTATTGTAGATAAATCAAGTAAAAAAAATGAAGTTTCTATTTTGGAATCTAAAATAGAAAAAACAGAAATCGATAAAATAATACATACTTCAATGAAACAAAAAATATTATATTCAAATAAATTATCATATTTTGTTCTTAAAAAATTTTTTGGAATAAAAATAGAAAATGAAAAAAAAAATATAAAAGAAGATGAATTAACACATTTATTAAAAGATGATAAAAATAAAAAAGAAAAATATAAAAATGATAAATCTCTAAAAAAAGATCTTTCATTAACATCATCATTATTAAATATAAGCAATAAAGAAGAAAATTCAAAAGATTTAAAGCAATATATGATTCAAGAATCAAAGGGAACAAATTTTATTTTTTTTAATACATTTTTTGGATTACTTTTCCCATTATTATTGCTACTATTAATTATTAAAAAAGTAAAAACCTTATTTGAACAAGAACAATATTTTCAAACTCATGTAAATTATGAAATGGTAGGAATAACATTGAATGATCTTTTATTAAAAGTTTTACAAATGCAATTTCAAGGAAATAATTTACAATCCCCAATTTTAGAAAATCAATTTAATAATTCTTTTGAAAAGCATAAAGAAGTTTTAACTTTTAGAGAATATGATTATAATACTTTTTATATTAAATTTTATCAATTTTATTCTTCAAAAATAATAAGAACTGATTCTTTTTTTTATGAAATGTATAAAAAAAAATTAAATTTCAGATATCCTTTAAGATCAGGAGAAAAAAATATTTCTTTACATACAATAGAAAATTTACATATTTCTATTTTATTATCTCCTATAAATCATTTAGGTCCTATTCAAATTTTATATAATAATTCTAATATTTATTTCAATCAAAGTCATATTGATAATTCTAATTTAACTGAAGATATTTATTATTATGCTACTTATAGTTATATTGGTTTTTTACAAAATTTTTTAACAGGGTATAAATATTATAATAATGAAATTACTAATTATTTTGGTATTAAAGTTTTAGATAAAAAAATTGCTGATCAAAAAACTATTACTTTATATATTACTATTACAGTTGTTTTATTTATTTGCTTTGCTTTATTATATTTTATTTTGTTTTATTTAAATACAAAAATATTATTCGCTAAATATCTTTTATTACATACTCAATTAAGATTTTTTAATAATTATTTACTAAAGAAAACAATTTTAATATATGATTATATAGATAATAATAATCAAAAAAATAAAAAAGTTAAAGATTTAATATCTCAAATAAAGTTTGAAAATGATTTAGATCAAGTTACAAATATTAAATATATATTTTCAGGTCAAATAGAAGAATATAATTTAATAAAAGTTCGTCCATTATCAATAAAATTTAAAGATTCAGTAAAAAATATTTTTGATTTTGAAAAAAAAACAATAATAGAAGAATCAAAAGATGGATTTTCTACAATTTTACAAAAATCTTCTTTTTTATATTCTCCAAATAAAAAAGTTAAAAAAGCTAATTTTACAGTTGGAGATAATAATTTAAAGCAAATAAATGAACAAGTAAAAAAAACAAAAAGAAGTTCATTAATAACTCAAATAAAATTATCATATGAGAAAAGTAATAAAATGAAATTATTAAAAGATAAAAATACAACATCAAATAGAATAGGATTAAATACAAGTAATAGAACAAATATAACAAATTCAACTTTTAATAGTAGTTTAAATTTAATCAATTCTAAACAAGCTTCTTTATTTGATATTAAAGAAAATCAATATAATCAATTAGGATATAAATTAATGAAAAAACCACTTTTATATTATAGTTTATTTCTTATTCTTAGTTTTTTAGGAACTATATTATTAATAATAACATTATTTTATTATAAAATTTCAATTAATTTTGTTAAAACATTTAATTTAGTAATAAATTCATTTAGAAGTGTTTTTGCAAATATTAAATTTATTAGTGAAATGTTTATTATATTTGAATTATCTATTTTAGAAAATAACCCTTTAATGTATGAATATGAGTCTACTCAATATTCTCTTTCTTGTGATGCTTTAAATTATATTTATGAACAAAATATTACTACTCATGAAATTTTTTATGAATTATCTACTTGTTTTCCCTATTTTAAACCTAAAGTAGATGAATTAGTTTTTGGAGGGTGTGAAAAAAAAATGAAAAATTTAATTGAATTTCAAAAGTTAATTGAAGGAAAAAATTTTTGTAAAAATTATGTAGAATTTTTAACAAATATATTAGATGATGAATTAATAAATGATTTAAAAATCAAAAGATTTATAAATTATTCTCAAACTTTACAAGAATGTGAATCAATAGGAGGAGGTTTAAATAGTGAAGGTTTTTCTACTGTTATTACAGGAATGTATACTACTTTAAATGATTTATATAATGATTTTAAAAATAACAAAAATAGAACTGAGAAATATAATTATAATTTAATAAATAACAAACAAGTTATTATGTTTCAATTAGAATGTCATTATGTTTTCACTAAAATACCTATTTGTTATTATATTGTTATGAATAAGGATTTAAAATTTATACATTATTATGTTATTAAAATGGAAGTTTTGTTATTATCTGTTCAATTTCTTATTTCATTTGTCATGATATTTACTTATTTATATAATTCAATTTTATTTAATAGGGAAATTCACAATGTTGAATTCTTTAATAAGAGTATATTACATATGATTTTATATGAATAAGTCTTATAAATATTAATAATAATAATTTTCTGAAAAGAAAGTATCTTATTCATAATTTAAATAAAAATGCTTATATAGTTAATATTCACAAAATAATAATAAATATAATATAATTATAGAATAAATCTTTTTCTTTAATTATATATAAAATTTAGTAAATAAAAAATTTAATAAAAATTGATATAATTAAACTATTAGAAAAATATAATTTAATCATAAATTTATAAATTTATTTAAAAAGAATCATATGTAATGTACATTTATTAAAAAAATCGACAGTATTAATTTCTCTTCCATATAAAACAACAAAGTAAAAATAAACAATAATTCCTAAAAACATTAAAACAATTTCAACGAAAAAAAAAATTGATTCATTCTTAACAACAGATTTATAAAAAGACATAATATCTTGATGAGCTAAAACATAATAACAAATTGAAATTCTTGTAAAAATCTGATTATATTCAATTTGAAACATTAATAAATTAGGTTCATTAATTAATTGATAATTATATTCTTCATTTCTATTTTTATTTTCTTTAAAATCATTATATAAACTATTTAAAGTAGTATAAATTCCTGTTATTACAGTTGATAAACCTTCTTTATTTAAATCACCTCCAATTCTTACACAATCATCTAAAATTTCTTCTTTACTTATATTTTGAGCTATTTTTAATTCTTTTACTAATTTATTATTTTTTATACTTAATGATGTTTCAGATAATGTTTCACAAAAATTTTTACTGTCAATTTGATTTTGAAAATTTATTATTCTTTTTAAAACAGAAGGAGCTTTTCCTTGTGTTAAATCATCTACTCCTTTTTTAATATTTGGAAAACAAATACTTGTTTCTAAAAAAATTTCATGTACGTGAATTTCATTATCATATATAGAATTTAATTCTTTACATGAAGATATAAATTCATTTCCTTGAAATTCAAAAGTAAATACTTCATTTAATAATATTGAAGTTTGAAAATTCATTAATAATTCTTTTAAAAATTTTTGTTCTAAAAATATACAATTGATTACACTTGATACTTTTCTGAAAGTTTTTCTTGTGTCAAAAGAAACTTCAAAATGAATAAAACCAATAATAATTAAAGTAATACTTAAAAAAATTAAAAAAATAAATAATCCAATATATAATAAAGGCTTAGATAATAATCTATGTCCAATTTGTTCTGATTGATTATTTTTATTATTATTATTATTATTAACATTAATATTATTGTTAAGTAAAATTCCTTTTGAATTTGGAGTATTATTTAATAAATTTATACTACTTTGAAATGTTGAATTTGAAATATTTGATCTAGAAGTATTAACTAATTTTTTATTACTTTTTTCTTTTATTTTAATTAATTCTTTGTTACTTCTTTTTGTATTTTCTTCTAAATTTTTCACATTTAAAAATATTGAACTATGTTTCATTTTCTCATTTTTTATTTTTGCATTTTTGTTAATTGAATTAGTTGGATTTTGAACAGCTGGAATTGATAATTGTTTTTGAAATTTTTGATTTGTTTTTTTCTTCTTTATTATTGACAACAATTCTTTTGAACTTTCTTCACCTTTTACCTTTGATTCATTATTATTTATATCTAAAATATTTGTTTGACTTGAATTATATTTCACTGTTAAAGGACGAATTTTTATAAATTTATAATTATCAATTTGACCTGAACATATATTTCTTATTGTTAAAACTTGTTCAAATTCATTTTCAAATTCAATTTCTGAAATAGCTTTTTGAATTTTATATCCATATGAATTATTATCAATATATTCATATATTAAAATTGTTTTTTTCAATAAATAATTATTAAAAAATCGTAATTGAGTATGTGATACAAAGTATCTTGCAAATAATTGTGTTGATTGAGAATAAAAAATATACCAACAAAAAAAATTATATGCTGCAAAAATAGATATATTTATAAATAAAATATTACTAATTATTTTTTCATTGTTTGTTTCTTCTAGTATTATTTTTAAAATAAATTGATTAAATGTTTCTATATTATTAAATTTATATTCAGTTTGAAAATTAATAAGAAAGCCAATATAACCATAAGAAGCATAATAAAAATCATCATATGAATATCCTGAATTATTTATCATTGTTTCATTAAAATAATAATCACTTATATTATAATATATTTGAATTTTACCAACTTCTTGAATAGGATGTAAAATAATAGGAATATGTATGTTTTTCATAGGAATACTAATTTCAATTTTTTTTCCATTTCTATCTGGAATTTTATAATTAATTGGTTTTTGAATATCTTGAAAAAAAGTTAAATCTCTATTTGATAATTTAGAAGTAAAAAATTGATTAAATTGAATATAAAAAGCATTATAATCATATATTTGAAGTTCAATATATGAAGAATATAAATTAAATGAATTATTAAATCCTTTATCAATAGTTTCTGATTGGAGATTATTTGATAAAATTTGCATCCATAAAACTCTTAAAATTATTTCATCTAAAATTAAAGTATGCATATGATAATTTAAAAAATTAATCAAAAATATTTTATTCTGTGATAAATATTTTAATTTTTTTATAAAAAGAGGTATATATATTATTATTATTATTGTTGCTAATGATACTACAAAATATCCTAAAAAAGTAGAATTTTTTTGATTTATTGCCATATATTTTTTAAGTGTTTCTTTTTGATCATTTGTTTTTTCTTCTTTTGCATTTAATATTCCATCTTTTGAAATATTAGTACCCATTTTTTTTTCATTATTATTATTATTTAAAGAATAATTCACATTTTTTTTCTTTTTTGATTCTTCATCATCTAAAAGTTCATTCATTTCTTCATCCATTATTTGTCTTTTTGGAATTTCAATTTTAATTTTGAAAAATTTTTTAAGAATATAATAAGATAATTTATTTGAATATAATATTTTTTGATTTATTGAAGTATGAATTATCTTATCAATAACATTTCTTGGAGCATTAATATTTTCTCCAAGATGTACTTCTTCTGGTTTTTCTGTTTTTTTTAAATCAGATAAATTCGAATCTCCTGAAGGCTCAATTAAAATATATGTTTTTGTATTATTTTCTCTTAATGAAACATCAATAAAAAATAAATAATATATTTTGATTTTTTTATCTTCTCTTTTC
>JAEEGK010009491.1_pt1 | contig 22714 bp, 16 predicted proteins | sample 8958771 | NCBI WGS metagenome assembly JAEEGK01 (sample SAMN16246547, study PRJNA631951) | gut metagenome | biome: gut microbiome; feature: rumen; material: SC-attached | host: Bos | place: Iran: Karaj | collected 2018-10 | reverse complement strand
GGCAACACGGCTCGCACCTCTCTTTGCTTCTTTACGGAGAGCGTCCCAAAGGGCAGAGGTCTTTTTATTTGACCTGGGGACGGTACGGCGGTATAATAAACTGATTTAATCTATCAAACCGAACGACCGAGCTAGCAAGGAGGCGGCTTATGAAACGTATCCTTCTGATCCTTCTGGTCCTGGCACTGCTGCTGAGCGTCAGCGCCTGTCAGCTGCAAAAGCTGCCCGATCCCACGCCTGTGCCCACCGTGTCGCCCACGGAAGCCCCTGCGCCCACGCCGCAGCCAACGGCGGAGCCGACCCCGGAGCCTACCCCTGCGCCCACGGCGCAGCCCACGCCGGAACCGACTGCGGAGCCCACCCCGGAACCCACCCCGGAGCCGACGGCGGAACCTGCACCGGCCCAGACCGGCTATCCCGTCGGCCCGGCGGGCTATGCCGTGAAGGACCCGGATTCCTTCGCCGCGAGGGCGGAGGGCCATTATGTGATGGTCAATTACCCCGTGGATGAAGCTAGCGGCGAATGGGGCCCGGAGACCGAGCTGGACCTCTATGCCGTGGGGGACAACCTCTATGGCTTCATCTCCGAGTGGGGCTTCGCCGCCATGGAGTTCTTCCCCGCAGAGGGGGAGGAGGGGTTTGCCTCCCGCACGGCGGACAGCATGCTGGTGGACGTCCAGTCCTTCAGCATCCAGTCCAACCTGGGGGAACACTGGTCCCGCGGCATCCCGGCCAGTCTGCGCATGGTCCTTACGGAGGATGGCGTGACCTTCACCGATTTCGACCATCAGAGCGGCGACAGTATGCTGATGGCCGATATTCCCTATGTCCGCAGCGAGCAGGAGCCGGGCCATATGGACGCCTTCATCCCCTATGTCCGCAGCGAGCAGGAGCCCGGCCATATGGACGCCTTCTGCTACCGGGATTACGCCGAAGCCCTGGCGGAGTCGATGCCCAAGGGGGCGGCCCCCGGCGGGGAGCTCACCGGCCTCTGGCGGCTTCTGGGGGATGCGGACTGGGCGCCCTTCCTGGAGTTCACCCCCGATGGCCTTGCGCAGTACTATCTGAAAACGGGTACCGATGTGGTCACCCTCTGGCGGGGCAGCTATGTTTCTGTCCGGCTGGAAGACGGCACCATGGACGTCTGCATGATCCTCATCGGCCTGGGCATGAGCTCCCAGCCCAATATGTACGAGCTGTACTGTCAGATCCAGGCGGACGGCAGCCTTACGATCCGCGAAGGCGACCAGGACTTCGGCGAAAGCCTCCTGTGGGACGGAGCCGTGCTGCTCCCCGTCACCCCGGCGGACATCCCCACCCTGGGGAGCGAATGTCTCCCCGCCCCCGGCAGCATCGCTTTCTCCGCGGGCACCTATCATGACGTCTGGGACATGGAGCTCATCATCAGCGAGATCGGCGCCTTCTACTACTATCCCGCCAACGACGACAGTATGGAATACATGGTCATGGGCCGCGCCGACGAAGCGGCGGACGGCCTCATGCTCATTGTCGGCGACGAGGAAACGGGGGAGGAAAGGCTGTTTGCCAACGCCTATTACGGAAACGCCAACTGCCTGATCCTGGAATTCGCCGACGGCGGCATGCCCCAGCCCTTCGTGCGGGAGGACATATATTCCATGAACATCAACCGCCTGGAGGGCGGGGAGTGGTATCATCTGGATGGGGAAAGCAATATCCACCATTACAGCGTGTCCGAGGACGGGTCCTGGGCAGGCTACGGGGTAGACCCGGAGACGGAGGAGGAGCTTTCCATCCAGGGCACCTGGCAGCCGGCGGAGGGCGGCGGGGATTACCGCTGCTACGCCCTTTTCAGCGAGGACGGCAGCTTTATTGAATATGCCTACGTCTACTACAGCGTGGAAGACGCCAGCTGGGTCATGTCGCTGTCCAGCAGCGGCGATACCTACGGCTGAACCGATCAAAGAAGGAAAGGATGTTGATAATGGCAGATTTCGTCATGAACACCGAGGGGGAGTACGGCTCTCAGATCGTGCAGGAGTTATCCCCCATGTTCACCGGGGATAATCCCTTCAATGAGGTCTACAAGAAGTGGGGGCGGCGTATCCTGTATATGGATTCCAACATGGTCCCCGGCGCTTTCCAGATGAACACCACCTGGTATGTCAGTGCCCCGGATTTCCGACCCCTGCCCTATCACGAGGAGCACGTCCATGATTTCGACGAGCTGGTGGGCTTCCTTGGCTCCGACCCGGAGGACAAGTATGACCTGGGGGGCGTCATCGAGATCGGCATCAATGGGGAACTGCACCGGCTCACCAAAAGCTCCATCATCTTCATGCCCGCGGGCATGAAGCACCTGCCCCTGAGCATCCTGGAGCTGCGGAGGCCCATCCTCCACTTCTCCGTATCCATGAACCCCACGTATTACGCCAAGCGCACCATGGACGAAGAAAAGCTGCAACCGTAAGGAGGAAGAAATATGAAGATCAAAGCGGCCCTGGCAAGAGATAAGGGCAAGGTGACGATAGAGGAACTGGAACTCGGCGCGCCCCGCACGGGGGAAGTGCTGGTCAAAATGGTGGCCAGCGGCATTTGCCATACAGATTTTACCACCCTGAACCTGGAGGTGCCCACCACCCTGCCCATGGTGCTGGGCCATGAGGGCGTGGGCGTCGTGGAGCAGGTAGGGCCGGGCGTGACCGGCCTGGCGGAAGGGGACCATGTGATCATGACCTTCCCCTCCTGCGGCCACTGCGAATCCTGCCTCCAGGGCCACCCCTATGCCTGCGACGACAGCACCGCCCTCTTCTTCAGCGGCTTCTATGCCGACGGGGACCGGCGCATCAGCGACGGGAAAGGCGAGAAGGTGGGGGCCTTGTTCGGCCAGGGCTCCTTTGCCGACCACTGCATCATCGCCGCCCGGAACGCCATCAAGGTGGACCCGGAGGTGGAGCTGAAATCCCTTTGCTCCCTGGCCTGCGGGGCCCAGACCGGCGCGGGCGCGGTGCTGAATAAGATGAAGCCCAGACCCGGCGACAGCCTGGTGGTCTTCGGCTGCGGCGCCGTGGGCATCAGCGCCATCATGGCCGGGAAGCTGGCGGGCTGCAGCACCATCATCGGCGTGGACATCGTGCCCTCCCGCCTGTCCTTGGCCCTGGAATGCGGCGCCACGGACGTCATCAACGGCAAAGAGGTCGCGGACATCTCCGAGGAGGTCAAGCGCCTCACCTGCGGCAAGGGGGCTTCCTTCGCCCTGGAGGCCTCCGGCGTCCCGGCCCTGGTGAAGCAGATGCTCCAGTCCGTGAAGAAGGAGGGCCTGGCCGTCCTGGTCAGCTTCGTCAGCGGCCCCGTGGAGATCGACACCACCATGCTCTTCGTGGGTCCCTGCATCTCCTTCGCGGGCACGGTGGAGGGGGCCTCCAATCCCCCCATCTTCATCCCGCAGCTGGTGCAGTTCTTCAAGGAGGGGAAGTTCCCCGTGGACAAGCTGGCGACCTATTATCCCTTTGAGGATATCCACAAGGCCATGGAGGACGCCCGCAGCGGCAAGGCCATCAAGCCCATCCTCCTGTTCTGAGAGTATTGAAAATCCGGCGGATGCAGCTCGCATCCGCCGGATTTGTGTCTGTTAGCTTGCGTTTATCTCCACTTGAACGTAACCAGGCCGTAGACATACAGGGCCAGGACGCAGATGGGGACGAAGTATTTGAAGATGGGCTTCATCCAGCTGCGCACCTTCAGGCCCTTGCCGGCGTTGGCCTCGGCGATGAAGTTGTCCCAGCCCCAGCCGAACTTGAAGCAGCAGAAGACCGAGAAGACGAAGGCGCCGATGGGCAGCAGGTTGGTGCTGACGATGAAATCCCAGAAGTCCAGCCAGGCGGAACCCTCCGCGAAGGGCTGGAAGTGGAAGGCGCTGTAGCCAAGGGCGGTGGTGAGGGCCAGGATGAAGATGCCGATGCCGCAGACGACGCAGCCCTTGGGGCGGCTCCAGCCGGTCATTTCCCGGACGCAGGCCAGGATGTTCTCGAACACGGCCAGCTCCGTGGAGAAGGCGGCGAAAACCATAAAGAGGAAGAACAGGGTGCCCCATACGCGGCCGCCGGACATGTTGTTGAACACGGTGGCCATGGTGTCGAACAGCAGGGAGGGGCCGGCGTTCACTTCGATGCCATAGGTGAAGCAGGCGGGGAACATGATGAAGCCCGCGATGATGGCAACCAGAGTGTCCAGGATGATGACGTTCACGCTCTCACCCAAGAGGGAACGCTCCTTGCCGATGTAGCTGCCGAAAATGGCCATGGAACCGATGCCCAGGCTCAGGGTGAAGAAGGCCTGGTTCATGGCGCCCACGATGACGCTGCCGTCGATCTTCTTGAAGTCGGGGATCAGGTAGAAACGGAGACCTTCCTTGGCGCCCTTCAGGGTGCCGCTGTGGATGGCCAGGATCAGCATCAGGATAAAGAGGGCCACCATGAGGTATTTCGTCACCCGTTCCAGGCCGCCCTGGAGGTTGAAGCTCAGCACCAGGAAGCCCAGGACCACGGCGATAAGCAGATAGACCACGTTGACGCCGCCGTTGGTGATCATACCCACGAAGCCCAGATTGGCGCTCTGGCCGGTGAGGAACTTCACGAAGTAGTAGATCATCCAGCCGGTGACCACGCTGTAGAAGGCCATAAGGGCCACGTTGCCCAGCAGGGCCAGGTAACCGTGGAAATGCCATTTCTGGCCGGGCTTCTCCAGCTTCTGATACATGCGCACGGGGCTGGCCTGGGAGGCGCGGCCCATGGCGAACTCCATGACCATGGCCGGAAGGCCCAGCAGGATAAGGCAGAGGACATAGACCAGCACAAAGCCGCCCCCGCCGAACTGCCCGGTCATCCAGGGGAATTTCCATACGTTGCCGCAGCCGATAGCACAGCCTGCACTGAGCAGGATGAAGCCCAGGCGGCTGCCCAGTCTTTCGCGTTGGCTATTCATTTTTTGAACCCACGCTCCTTTCATCATTTATTTAAAACAGGTTTTGAAGGAATAATCAAGCTAATTTTGAAAATTCTGTGAATTTCACGAAATTATAAAACAAGAAATGCGGGAAACCAAACGTGAATCTGGTTTCCCGCAAGAGAAGGACGAAAGCCGGAGGGCTGCTCAGCTATAGTCGATGACGCCGCCGCAGGCGGCCACATGATCCGCCCATTCCCGGTCAGAATAGTTGTAGGTGAGGTATTTCACTCCGCCGAAGCCCAGGCCAAAGACGTATTCCTCCAGAGCACAGCAGACCTGATCGCCCCAGAGCTGGAAGGTCCGGCCTTCACTCATGGGGATCACGTCGTAGTTGCCCAGCACGGCCGCCTCCAGCGCCGCCAGAATGTCCAGCCGGATGCCGGGGTTGCCCTCCGCGCCGCAGGTGAATTTCAGGGTGATCCCGTCGGGGCCGGTGACGCTGCGGGTGCCGCCGCACATGATCTCATACCAGTCCATGACGGAGGCGGTGTAGCTCTCCCCGTGGATGGCCACGGTCAGCCGCACTTCCGAGGTGTCCCAGGCCGGGTCATACCGGTAATCGTCGCTGATATAGGCCTCCATGAGGCCGTGGGGATCCACCGGCGCTCCGGCCCAGCCCAGGCCGAAGAGCATATCCACCCGGTTTTCCCGGAGGGCGTCGTAACATTCGCTGCCCAGGTCTTCCACGCAGGTGAAGCGGAGCTTCCTTTCCAGCGCCGTGTCCTCCACCGCTTCCGTGAACTGCTCCTTCAGCAGTTCATACCCCTGGAGGTAGTAATCGGAGGCGGTGGGCAGTCCGACGCAGATCTCCACCTTGTCCGTTTCGCTTGCATATCCGGCAGCCAGCGCCTTTTCCCAGGCCAGGTCAAAGAGTTCCTTTGCCTTCTCCGGATCATAGCCGTTTGTGTCCGCGTCATCGCCCCACAGGGAAGTGACCACAGCCCTGGCCTGCTCTGTCGCGCGGTAGGGGATGCCGCCGGACAGGTCCGCAATGATCAGGGGCGTAAACAGGGTGAGAGCGGGGCGGTTAGCTGGGGAGAGGGCCTTGCAGAAGGCGTCCCGATCCAGGGCCAGGCTCATGGCCTGCCGGAATTCCGGCAGGGTGAGGATGGTTTTGTTGATGGATTCCCCGGATTCCGCCTGCCGCAGGCTCAGGGCCTCAAAATCCGGGTTGAAGACCATCAGGTAGCAGGTATCGCCGGGGATGCTGCGGCAGCAGCTGAGGCCCTCGAATTCCTCCCGCTGCGTCTCTCCCAGCAGGCAGGAGTCCAGTTGCCCCCCGCGGAATCGCTCCATGCGCTCCCCCTCGTCGGGGATGTATTCCAGCACGATGTCCGTGGTCTGGTACAGGGGCCAGCCCTCGTCGGTCTCCATACTGAAATACAGGGGGTTCCGGGTCAAATAGCAGATCTCGCCGGAGGAGAGATCGGAAAGGATATAGGGCCCGCAGCTCATGGTGGTTTGGGGGGTGGTGCCGTAGGTGTTGATATAGCGCCCCTTCACCTCCACGGTGCAGGCGTCGTAGAGGTCCGTTTTCACCAGCCAGCAGTCGGTAAGGGCATAGAGCAGGTCAAAACCGCTGAGGGGTTCCTGCAGCACCAGCACCAGCTCATCCTCGCTCCGCGCCAGGATGCCCACCTCGTCCCAGCTCACGGGCGGCGCGGGGGCATGATAGACGAAGTAATCGGGGATCGTTTCCGCGGTGTCACCCCAGTTGGGATTTCCGGTGACCAGGCCCTCAAAAAGCAGGTAGCTCTCCGCCGTGAGGGTAACCAGTCCGTCCTTGTCCATCCGCCGCAGCAGGGAGTCCCAGGAGCGCAGATCGAAGGCGTTCTCCCCGTAGGTCTCCACATAGAAGCGGAGGGTTTCCCCATAAAGCAGATGTTCCAGGGGGTAATCCAGAGCCAGGGCGACGGTCTGTTCGTCTGGTGTGCAGTAGATCCCCTCCTCGTTCAGGTGGAGGTCCTCCATGGTGTAATAGGCGTTCGTGGCGTTTTCCAGGTGGATCGGCTGCGCCTGGTCCAGATACCGGGCTGCCCCCACCAGGGCCAGTTCCCCTTCGGAGAGCATCCCTGCGTGGGGATTCTCCGCCTTGGGGTCCAGCAGCCGCCGGGCGGAGTTCACGAAATCAGCCGCGGTGATGGGCGTTCCATCCTGCCAGCAGAGGTCCGGGCGCAGGGGGATGGAATAAGCCCGGCAGGTATCCCCCTCCTCCAGACCGAAGGAGCCGATCAGTTCTTCCGTTATGTCTGTGGGTTCGGCTGCGGCCATGCAGGGGTCCAGCCGGAACCCGTCCCCGGCTTTGTTCATATCGAAGGCATAGAGCCCCGCGCTGAGATAGCTCAACAGCTCCGCGTCGGCGGAGGTGGCATAGCTGTGGGGATTCCAATTGGTGGGAAAGAGGGTGAGCGCCCGGTTGAAGGTGTAGGTCTGGGGCTCCGGCGTCGCTGTGGGGTGGGGCGTCGGGGCGGGAGCCGCCGTGGGGGTGGTTTTTGCGGATGCGCAGCCGGTGAAGGATATGGCGGAAAACGTGATAGCCGCGGTCAGCAAAAGGGCGGCGATGATTCTTGCGGGATGCTTTTTCATGAGGATTCCTTTCTGAGAACTGAACCCCGGCAGTCTTGCGGCTGCCGGGGAGGGGATCGCTGTGATAGCTCAGTCGCGTGCCGCCCACTGGGCGTCGTCATAGCGGTATTTCAGGGAACGGATGCCGCCGAAGGAGGAGAGAATGCTGTATTTCTCGCTTCCGGCTTCCAGCTTGGGGGAGAGGAGCAGCTCACGAGCGCCGGAGGCGGCCACGATGAAGCGATGTTCCTTCAGCAGAGCTTCCTCCAGCATGGAGAGGACTTCCACCCTGCGCAGGGGCTCATCGGCGTATTCCCCGCCGGGCAGTAGGGCATGGCACCATTCGGTGTATGTCTTCGTGACCGGCTCCTCCTCCACCAGCAGTGTCAGGAGCTTTTCGTCCGGCTGGAAGCCGCAGCCCTCCTGGATGGTGTTGAAGCCGGGGTCGCAGTAGCACTGCATCAGCCCATAGGGGTCGAAGGCGGCGCCGCCCCAGGCACCGAAGCCCATTTCGATCTCGCCTTCGGCGACGGCGGTATAGCGGTCCTCCCTGGCGCAGAAGCGGAGGCGGAGCTTCCCTTCAAAGGGGGTGCCCTCCGCGGCGTCCTCCAGCATCTTCTGCAAAAGCTCATTCTGCTGCTTTCTGGCCTCCGTCAATTCCCCGGCGGAAACGGCGCAGTCCAGCAGGATAGTCATGTCCTCCGTCCAGAGCTCCGCCTCCGTCATCTGCTCCCAGGCCAGCTGGAAGAGGTGCCGGGCCCGCCCAAGGTCATAGCCGGTGCAGCTTTCGTAAGTCCCGCGCAGGTTCGTTTCGCCGGCGACGCTGAGGCCGTAGGCGCTGCATATGGCCGTCATGCCCCAGGGACTGGTGCGGTAGATGGAGCTGAGGTCGTGGGTCACGTCGTAGAGATAAAGATCACTGATGACGCCCAGCTGGGGGCGGCAGCCCTCCTCGAGGGCCGCAGCGAAAGCCGCCCGGTCCAGGGCATAGGAGAGAGCCTCCCGGAAGGCGTCGTTGGAGAGGCAGGTTTTGTTGATCGGCTTCCCCAGGGCGACGGAGGCGGCGACCTGCAGATCGAATAGCGCCTCCTTATCGGTGACCATAAAGAAGCGGTAGGTGTAGGCGTCGTCCTGTAAAAGGGCAGTGGCCCCGTCGATCTCCGGCAGGGGCTCCCCCTCCGCGGGAAGGAGCAGGTCCAGCTTGCCTTCCCGGAAGCGTTTTTCCGCTTCGCTGCGGCTGAGCAGTTCCAGGATCACCCGGTCCGTCTCATAGCAGCCGTCGCCGGCGCAGCGGCTGCACCAGACTTCGTTCTTTTCCAATGTCAGGCTGCGCTCGCCCATCTCCGTCAGCCGGTAGGGACCGCAGCTCATGCTGGTTTCCGGACTGGTGCCGTAGCTGGTGTACCAGCGGCCGCCGTAGGCGAATTTTCCGCCTTCATAAAGGGGCTCGTAGACCAGCCAGGGGGTAGTCAGGGCATAGAGCAGGTCGAACTGATCCGTCTCCCCGGCACAGATATAGAGGAGAGTATAGTCGTCCTCCTTTATAAGGCCGACGCTGTCCCATTCCACCTTAGGCCAGGTCCGGCGAAAGGCGGTGTAGTAGGCCAGGTCTTCCTGGATCTCCCGCCCCCAAGCATCGCTGCCGGTGAAGGAATAGAGCAGCGCCATGGTTTCCTCGGTCACGGGCACATAGCCCGCCTCGTCCGCCAGAGCCGACAGACCGGCATAGACTTCCTCCGGCACGTAACCGGCCCGATAGTAATCCTCCAGGCTGTTGCCGCTCAACCACACGTCAAGAGGGCCTTGCAGAGAGAAAAAGAGGGGCGTACCGTCGGCACCGGTGCAGACCCCGTCCTCCCCGAAGCGCCATTCCTCCGCCGGGTAGGTGAACCCGCCGCCGGGCAGCGCGTTTTCCTGCCAAACGTCCGCGCCGGAATGGCGGTAGGCGTCGGCGCCCAGCAGCGCCCCGCCGCCGCTGCAGAAGGCGGCGCTGCGGTAATTCTCCATCTCCGGAGAGAGGAGCTGGCGCATGGAATAGAGGTAGGTGTCCGCGGTGACGGGGGTGGAATCTTCGTCATCCCAGCATACGCCGCCGCGCAGGCGAATGCGCCAGACCCGGCCCTGTTCCGATCCCGCTATGCCCCAGTCGGCGGCACCCTCCCAGCTGCCGGTCACGTCCTCTACGCTTTCCGCCATCGTGAATATCCAGCTGTCCGCCGGAAGCCCATCCTCGTCTTCCGTGAGACCGATCTCCACCAGAGGGGCGGTGATCATGCTGCTGATCAGGTAATCCGTCTCCGATTGCCAATTGTGCACGTTCCAGCAGGCGGGCATGGCGTCCGTGGAGAGGTTCAGGGTGTGGTAATCGGCGCGAGGCGCCTCCGTGGGCTCCGGCGTAGGCGCCGGGGTCGCGGGCGGGGGCGTAGGTGAAGGAGAGGGGGAAGGGGAGGGTTCCGACGTATGGAAAAGCGTGCAGCCGCTGATGAAGGCCAGCGTCAGAAGCAGACAAAGCAGGAAAGCGATGATTCTCTTGATCCTCATGGTTTCCTCCGGGGAAAGCATTCTCTTTAGCAGCCGCCGTATTCATTGGCTGCCGCTAAAGAAACAGGCTGCAAAATCCTTTCGGATTTTGCAGCCTGCCAATCCGTTTCATCTCAGCCGAGGGTGGGCAGATAGTAGTCGGCGGGCCGGGACTTGATCTCGGCGATGCAGAGCACGATGTTCGCAATGGTGACGACCAGCATGATGACCGCCAGGATGCCGCCGATGATCTTGCTGGCGGGGACATTGCAGAAGCGGGGGATCAGGTTCCCGAAGAAATATCCCTTGACGCCGCATATCCCCATAATGAGCGGGAAGACATTGGTGGCGATGCCCTTCTTTCCCATGGTGCAGAGGATGATGATGCCGCAGACCATCATGAGCACCGGCGCACCCAGCTGACGCAGGGTGATGTTCTTGAATTTCAGGCTGGGATCTTCGGCATTGAGCACGTCGCCCATGTAGCTGTCCAGCTGTTTGAAGTTATAACCGAAAAGGATCTCACCCCACATACTGGTCTGCGTCTTGGTATCCTTCTTGCCGGTGGGCTCATACCGGAAGTAGGGCATGAACCACTGCAGGAAAATCAGAACGACCACCACGACGATGGCATAGTGGGTGATGTTGAGTTTTTTCAGTATCCCGATTCTTTTCGCGTCCATTTCCATGATCGAAAGACCTCCATACTTACTGTAAAAAGGGGTACTCATAGTCTATAAGCGAAGTTTAGCACAATATTGAACAAATTACAAGAGCGGATTTCGATAATTTGCATAAATCTCATCCGCTCTTTGGTAAATGTATTCAATTACTCCAGATCGTCCAGCAGAATCAGAGGGTCGATCGCCTCTTCGTTCAGATAAATGCGGAAATCGCAGTGGACGCCGGTGACGCGGCCGGTATCGCCCATGGTGGCGATGACCTGGCCCTGGGTCACCGTATCTCCCGCAGATACCAGCATGCTGTTGCAGTGGGAATATCGGGTCTGATAGCCGTTGCCGTGGTCAATGAGGATGGTCAGACCGAAGCCTTCGGAGTCGTAGGCGTCCAGTACCACGCCGGAGGCGGAGGCATGGATCTTGCTGCCCGGCCTGTCCGCCAGGTCGATGCCGCCGTGGAATACCAGGCCTTCTCCCGTGAGCGGGTCTGTACGGGTGCCGAAATTGGAACTGATGTAGCCGTGCTCGCTGAAGCGGACGGGCCACACATGGGGTATGTATTCGTCTGTGTTGTCCTCCCTGGCCTTGATCTCCTCCAGGGAAATGGTGATCTCCGCCTCAAATAGCTCCGAGGAACCCAGGAGGTCAAAACTGCGGCGCCCCGTCATGGGGACCGTTTCCGAGGGGCGATCCTGCGCGGCCGCAGAGAAAAGGGGGAGGACCGCCGCCAGGACTATCAGGAGCGCTGCCGAGCAGCGCAGAAGCTTTCGTATGGGGTTGCTGAAATTCATGCCAAATCCGCCTTGGTTACAGCTTACGCTGAAATTGGTTACATTTTATTACAAACTGCCGGGAAAATCAAGGGGCAATCAGAAGGAAATACCGCGAATTTCACCAAAAATCCGCCGAAAAACTGGCGAAACTTCATAAAACCCTGTGCCTGCACCGAGCCTGCCGCATTGCTTCGCCGCGAAAAACGGCAAAAAGGATCCGGGCTGCCTCCCGGCAGCCCGGAAACAGATAGCCGCTTGTCACTCTTCAAAGAATTTCTTGTGAACTGCCCGCATGGCCACGTCGGCGTTCTCCGCGTCGATGAGGACGGAGATCTTGATCTCGCTGGTGGAGATCATGTGGATGTTCACCTGGGCGGCGGCCAGGGCCTCGAACACCAGGGCGGCGACGCCGGGACGGTTGATCATCCCCGCGCCCACCACGCTGAGCTTGCTGATTTTGTCGGTGACGTTGATGTGCTCAAAGCCGATCACGTCCTGCTCGGCACGCAGGGCCTGGGCGGCATGCTCCAGCTCCGATTTGGGGATGGTGAAGCTGATGTCCTTGGTATTGCCGCGCCCGATAGACTGGAGGATCAGGTCCACGTTGATCTTTTCCCTGGCCAGCACCCGGAAGATCTTGTAGGCGATGCCGGGTTCATCCTTCAGGCCCACAAGGGCGATGCGGGCGATCTTGTCGTCCCTGGCGATGCCGCTGATCTTGGTCTCTTCCATTCCTTTCGTGACCTCCTTCACTATTGTGCCGGGCTTGCGGACGTAACTGCTGAGCACTTCCATAGGAACGCCGTAGCGCTTGGCCAGCTCCACGCTGCGGTTGTGCAGCACCTGGGCTCCCATGGACGCCAGCTCCAGCATCTCGTCATAGGTGATTTCCTTGAGCTTTTTCGCCGTGGGGACGAGACGGGGATCGGCGGTATAGACGCCCTCCACGTCGGTATAGATCTGGCAGAGGTCAGCGTGCATTTTTGCGGCGATGGCCACGGCGGTGGTGTCGCTGCCGCCCCGGCCGAGGGTGGTCATGTCGTCGTGCTTGTTGATGCCCTGGAAGCCGGCCACCAGCACCACCCGGCCCTGCTCCAGCTCCCTGCGGATGCGCTCCTGGTCCAGGGTCTTGATCCTGGCGTTGCCGTAGTCGGAATTGGTCTTCATCCCCACCTGCCAGCCCAATAGGGAAATGGAGGGGACGCCCAGCGCCTGCAGGGCGATGGCGCAGAGGGAAATGGAGATCTGCTCCCCGGTGGACATGAGCATGTCCATCTCCCGCTTGTTGGGATCGGGGGAGAGCTCATGGGCCTTGGCGATGAGGTCGTCGGTGGTGTCGCCCTGGGCGGAGAGGACCACGACCACGTCGTTCCCCGCCTTTTTCGTATCCGCGATGATCCCCGCCACGCGGCGGAGTTTTTCCGCATCCGCCACGGAGGAACCACCGAATTTCTGAACGATCAGCATGAATTATCCTACCTTACCTGTCGCCGGACCTGTCCGGCGTTCATACTCTCAGTCGAGGACGCGATAGCTGACCTGGGCCTGGGGCAGCTTATCAGCCGTCATAGCCTCCGTGATGGACCAGCTCTCCCCTCTGCGGATATACCAGCGGGAGGGGAGGGCGTCCGGATCGCCCAGGGCCAGAGGCGCGTCAGTCCAGCTTATGCCGCGGGGGCTCGTCTTGTGCCGCACGGCGTCCACCACGTCCCCCATGACCGCGCTGGCGGTGGGCACGCTGCCGGCACCCGTGCCGTAGAACAGGGTGTCGCCCACGGCATTGCCGGTGATGATGACCGCGTTATACGCCGCGTCCACATGGGCCAGCATGTTGGATGCCGGGACGAAGTGGGGAGCGACCCAGGCGAATACGGTGCCGTCTTCGCTGCGCAGGAGGCGGCAGAGAAGCTTGATGGCGCCGCCGACGGAAGCCGCGTTGCGGATGTCCTGCAGGGCCACGTTCCTGATGCCCTCTACCGGCACCAGCTCCGGCTTCAGCTCCCGGCCCCAGGCCAGGTCGGCCAGGATGCAGGCCTTGCGCACGGCGTCCGTCCCGTCCAGGTCGCTGTCCGGGTTCAGCTCCGCGTAGCCCCGGGACTGGGCCTCCTTCAGGGCTTCGTCCAGCTCCGTGCCGCTCTGCTCCATGGCGGTGAGGATATAGTTGGTGGTGCCGTTGACGATCCCTTTGATGGCGAGGATCTTGTTGGCGGACAGGTCGCCGTACAGGGGCCGCAGCAGGGGAATGCCGCCCCCCACGCTGGCTTCGAAGAAGTAGTTGACGCCCTTCTCCTTTGCCAGGGCCAGCAGCTCCACGCCGTGCTCCGCAACCAGCTGCTTGTTGGAGGTGACCACATGCTTCCCCGCCTGTAGGGCACGACGGGTAAAGGCCAGGGCTACGCCGCAGCCGCCGATGGTCTCCACCACCACGCTCACGTCGTCGTCCTGCTCCACGATGGAGAAATCCTTGACCATCAGGGGAGCGAAGGGACTGTCGGGCATGTCCCGCACGTCCACGATATACTTGAGCCGGATCTCCTCTCCGGCTCCGGCGGCGACCTCCGCCGCGTTATCCGTAAGAACCTTCGCAACGCCGCTGCCGACGGTGCCGAAGCCAAGAATCGCCATGTTTATCATAGTGGATCATCCTTATCTCTATATAGAATCGCGTGAATTATTTTTCCATGTTAGCATAGGATCCCCCAAGATGCAACAGGAAAATATGCAAAACGCTGGTGATTCAGCGTAATAAAATCGACGACTCAGCGGAAGAACCGCGCCTTAGCCTCCTTTACCAGGCGGCAGAACTCTATGACGTCCTCCTCCGTGGTCTCCGGTGAAAAGGATACGCGCAGCGCCCCGTCGATCACCGCCGGAGGCAGCCCCATGGCTTCCAGAACATGGCTGCGCCGGCCCTTGGCGCAGGCGGAGCCGCGGGAGACGCACACCCCCTGGCTGTCCAGCCAGTTCTGCAGCACCTCCGCCCGGCAGCCAGGGAAGGAGACGCAGCAGATATGCCCGGCGCAGGTGCCGTGAGTGCCCCCGATGAGGACTGCCTCCGGCAGGCTTTCCGCCAGGAGCCTCCGCAGGGAAGCGTACGTTTCCGCCGCGGCGGCGGTATCCCGCCCGGCAGCGGCCCTGGCCGCCGCGCCGAAGCCCGCGATGGCAGGCATGGGCTCCGTGCCGGAGCGGAGGTTTCCCTCCTGGCCGCCGCCGTGGAGCAGGGGAGGCAGCTTCAGCCCCTGGCGCAGCCACAGCGCGCCGATGCCCTTTGGCCCGCCGATCTTGTGACCGCTGAGGGAGATCATGTCCACACCCAGCCTGTCGGGGGCCAGGGGCAGCTTGGTGAAGGCCTGCACCGCGTCGGTGTGGAGGAGGGCGGAACTGCCCTTTTGCCGCATCATCTCCCGCACGCCGGGAAGGTCGTTCACCGCCCCGGTCTCGTTGTTCACCAGCATGAGGCTCACCAGCACCGTGTCCTCCCGCAGGGCCTCCGCAACCGCCTCCACCGGGATGCGTCCGGTCTCGTCCGGCTTCAGAAGGGTGACCTCCCAGCCCTCGGCGGCCAGGTCCCGGAGGGAATTCAGCACCGCTTCGTGCTCCGCCTCGGAACTGATGATGTGCTTGCCCCGGTGCCTGGCCTGGCGTGCGGCGCATTTCAGCGCCTGGTTGTCCGCTTCGGTGCCACCGGAGGTGAAGATAAGGGTGCCGTTTTTGGCCTTCAGGGCGTTCAGAACACTTTTCCGGCTATCCTCCAAGAGCTGTCGGGCTTCCCGGCCGGGGCCGTGGGTGGCGGAAGGGTTGCCCCAATTCTCCGTCAGGGCCAGGCGCATGGCCTCGACGGCTTCCGGGCAGGGACGGGTGGTGGCGGCATTATCCAGATAGATCAAGGGTATATCCCCCTTTGGAATTGACTTGATATCATAAACCGCAGTATACTTAAAAAATCTTCCCGTTGCAAGAGCGGCGGGGAAGGAACCCACTGTAAAGGAACGAAAACCCATGAGATTCCTCTTTTATACCCTGGGCTGCCGCACGAACCAGTTTGAGACGGCGGCCATGGAAGCAGCCCTCCGCTCCCGCGGCCATGAGATCGTCGCGGAGGAGCCGGACGTGGTGGTGGTCAACGGCTGCGCCGTGACGGCGGAGAGCGCCCGGAAATCCCGGCAGGCCGCCCGGCGGCTGCAAAAGCGCTGGCCGGGAGCAAAGCTGGCGGTCTGCGGCTGCTGGCCCCAGGCGGAGCCGGAGGAGGCCAAAGCCGTGGACGCCGACCTGGTGGGGGGCAGCGGCGAGCGCATGCCCTTCGTGGCGGCCCTGGAAGCCCTGGACGGGGAAGAAGGGGAGCCGGTGCTGCTCCTGGACGAGGCCCTGCGTCGGCGGCAGTTCGAGGCCTTGGACCCCGCCCGCTTGGAGGGCCGGACGCGAGCTTATTTAAAGGTGGAGGACGGCTGCGTCAATTTCTGCACCTACTGCATCATCCCCTTCCTTCGGGGCCCGGTGCGCAGCATGCCTCTGGAGGAAGCGGCCCGGAAAGCCGCCGCCCTGGCCGCGGGGGAGGTGAAGGAGCTGACCCTCACCGGTATCGAGCTGGCCTCTTATCAGTATGGATTGCCCGCCCTGGTGGAGGCGGTGGCCGCCGCCGCGCCGGGGGTGCGCATCCGCCTGGGCTCCCTGGAGCCGCGGGTGGTGGACGAGGAGTTCTGCGCCCGGCTGTCCGGGCTGGATAACCTGTGCCCCCATTTCCACCTTTCCCTTCAGTCCGGCTGCGACGCTACCCTTGCGCGCATGGGACGGAAGTACGACACGGCGCGTTTCTACCGCAGCGTAGAGCTGCTGCGCCGGGCTTTCCCCAACTGCGGCCTCAGCGCCGATCTGATCACCGGCTTCCCCGGCGAGACGGAGGAGGAATTCCGCGCCACCCTGGATTTCCTGGATAAGTGCCGTTTCAGCCATGTCCATGTCTTTCCCTATTCCGAGCGGAAGGGGACGAAGGCCGCCGCCATGCCCGGCAGTGTACCCAAAGCGGAGCGGGAGGCGCGGGCACAAAAGGCCATCGCCCTGGCCGCCGGACATGAGGAAGCATTCCTCCGGGCCCAGGTTGGGCTTCGGCAGGCGGTCCTGTTCGAGAGCCATATGGGCCATACGCCCAACTATTGCGAGACGGAGCTGCTCCCCGGTCGGGAAGGGGAAGTGGTCAGCGTCGTGGTCACCGGTGTGAAAGATGGACGATTGACAGTGGCGGAAACCGCTGGGAATCAGTAAAGTTAGAGATTGACAATCGAATACAAAGACATTATAATACGTTAAATCATAAATACGATCCCATACCGGTCCAGGGATCGCAGCGCGGAAAGCCGATGGAAAGGAAGTCAAAAACATGAACGAAAAGCGCGTATTCAACTTCGCAGCGGGTCCCTCCGCCATTCCCGAAGAGGTGCTGGCCGAGGCCGGCGCAGAGATCATGAACTACCGGGGCAGCGGTATGTCCGTCATGGAGATGAGTCACAGGAGCAAGGCTTTTCTTTCGATTTTTGAAGAGACGAAGGACACCCTGCGGCGGCTCATGAAGGTGCCGGATAATTTCGAGATCCTCTTCCTCCAGGGCGGCGCTACCCTGCAGTTCGCCATGGCCCCCATGAACTTCATCACCCGCACCGGCAAGGCGGACTATGCCATCACCGGCTCCTTCGCGGGCAAGGCTGCGGATGAGGCAAAGAAGTATGGGGACATCGCCATCGCCGCCTCTTCCAAGGAAAAGAACCATACCTACATCCCCGCCCAGTCCGAACTGAAGATCCGGGAGGACGCGTCGTATTTCTACTATTGCGCCAACAACACCATATACGGCACCGAGTGGCAGTACACGCCCCAGGCCCCGGCGGGGGTGCCCCTGGTGGCGGACATGTCCTCGGACATCCTGACCCGCTATGTGGATTGGACGAAATACGCCCTGGTTTTTGCCGGCGCCCAGAAGAATATGGCTCCCGCCGGCGTGACGGTGGTCTTCGTCAACAAGGAATACATAGGCTCTGCTCTGCCCTATACCCCCGTCATGCTGGATTACGCCGCCATGGTGAAGGGAGACAGCATGCACAATACTCCGCCCTGCTGGTCCATTTACATGATGGGCCTCATCATGAAGTGGGTGGAGAAGATGGGCGGCATCGAAGCCATGGACGCCCGGAAGCGGCAGCGCAGCAAGCTGCTGTATGACGTGATCGACGCGAGCTCTCTCTACAAGGGCTGTGCCCGGAAGGACAGCCGCAGCTTCATGAACGTGACCTTCGTCACCGGCGATCCGGAGATCGACAAGCGCTTCATCGCCGGGGCCAAGGAAGCGGGGATCGAGAATGTCAACGGTCATCGCAGCGTGGGCGGCATGCGCGCCTCCATCTACAACGCCATGTCCATCGAGGGCACCCAGGCCCTGGCGGACTACATGGTGGAATTCGAGAAGAAGGGCTGAGAAGGGAGCAGGGAAGATGTTTACCGTCAAAACACTGAATAAGATCGCAAAGGTCGGCCTGGACCGGCTGGATAAGAACTATTTCACCCAGGACGACGAAGCCGCCGATCCCGTGGCCATCCTGGTGCGCAGCGCCAAGATGCTGGACTATGCGCCGAACCCGGCCCTGCTCTGCGTGGCCCGCGCCGGGGCAGGCTACAACAATATCCCCGTGGACGACTATGCCGCCAAGGGCGTGGTGGTCTTCAACACCCCCGGCGCCAATGCCAACGCCGTGAAGGAGCTGGCGGTCTGCGCTCTGATCCTGGCCTCCCGTGACGTGGTGGGCGGCATCGAGTGGTGCAAGACCATCGCGGACAAAGGCGACGAGGTGGCGGCCCTGGTGGAAAAGGGCAAGTCCAATTTCGTCGGTCCTGAGCTTCTGGGCAAGACCCTGGGCCTCATCGGCCTGGGCAATGTGGGCGCGAAGGTCGCCAACGCCGCTTCCGCCCTGGGCATGAAGGTCCTGGGCTACGACCCCTATCTTTCCGACGCCCTGCGGCAGCAGCTGGCGGGCGTGGCGGAGATCGTGGACGACCTGGATGCCCTCTATGCCGCCAGCGACTATATCTCCCTCCACCTGCCCTACACCAAGGACACCGCCGATACCATCTGCAAGGCCAGCATTGCCAAGATGAAGGACGGCGTGCGCATCATCAACATCGCCCGCGGCGAACTGGTGAATGACGCCGAAATGGCCGAGGCCCTGGCTTCCGGCAAGGTGGCTCGCTACGTCACGGATTTCCCCAACGGGAATACGGTGAAGATGGCCGGCTGCGTGGCGATCCCCCATCTGGGCGCCAGCACGCCCGAAAGCGAGGACAACTGCGCCGTCATGGCCGCCGATCAGGTGAGCCGCTATCTCCTCCAGGGCGACATCGTGAACAGCGTGAACCTGCCCAACATCACCATGGAGCGTTCCGGCAAGTATCGGGCCGTGGTCATCGCCCAGGCAGACGCCGCGGTGAAGCTGGAGGGCAAGGCCGTCGCGGAGAAGACCCGCGGGGCATATAAGGTGATCCTGGCCGACGCCGACAGCCCCTTCGACGAGGCTGCCCTTTCTGCAAAGCCTGGCGTGATCCGGCTGCGCACCCTCTGATACCCCATAAAGCACAAGCGATAAACGATCCCCCGGCGCCCAAAGCGCCGGGGGATCTCTGTATGCTTTGCAAGTTTTGTATTCAACCGTTCTGCCCGCGCATCAGGGCGTCGGTTCCGTCGGCTCCTCCGTGGGCAGGGTGGGCATCGTGGGGTCCCAGGGCTGCTCCGTCGGCAGCGGCGAGGGCTCCGTGGGCAGGATGGGCATGGTGGGGTCCCAGGGCTGCTCTGTCGGGTCATTGGGCTCCGTGGGTTCCTCCGGGGGCACGGGCTGAGGATCCGGCCCGTAGCCGGGCGGCCGCTGATATTTGGGCGTGGTATAGGCTGCCAGCTCCTCGTCTGTGAGATAGACCTTTTCGCCGGTGTAGGGGTCGATGAACTCCCCGGTGTCCGCGTCGATGAGGTAGCCGGTATACCAGTCGATCTGCAGCATGGAGTACTGGTCGATGAGGATATCCTTCTCCGTATCGTAGTACATGCCGGTGACGGGGTTGATGAGATAGCCGTGGGGGTATTCAATGATCCAGCCGGTGACGGGGTCCAAATTGTGCTTCCGGCAGGGCACCAGCTCCTGCAGCACATAGGGCGTGGCGGAATCCAGCTTCGCCTTATAGGCCCGATAGGCTTCCTCGTTGTCCGGGCTGACCCGCTTGGGATAATAGCCGTCCCGGAAATAGAGGGGAAGGGTCAGCTCTCCGTCGAATTTCTCCGGGTTAAGCACGCTGCGCTTCACGATGCTGGCCTCCGGGCAGTCGGCGCCCACGGCGTCCATGCTGTCCTTGCAGATGGAGGTATAGACGTGGGCTTCGCAGATGCTGGTGGGGATATCCTCCGGCCGCATATAGAGGGACATGGTCCGGTTGCCCCGGATCTCGTGCTCGCAGGCCTCGGAAGCCAGCAGTCCCGTATCGCAGCAGATGGTCACCCGCTTCATGCCCTCCGGAACGCCGAAGCCCTTGTCCTCATAACCCAGGTACTTGTGGACCTCCGACATGACCTGCTTCCACATGCCCGTGGCGGGGTTAGAAGAGCCCATGTTCTGGGGGATGTCGTAGCCCGTCCAGCAGGCGGCCAGCAGGTAGGGCGTGTAGGCGATGTACCAGCGGTCCTTCCAGGAGCTGCTGCCGCCGGATTTGCCCGCGATCTCCATGGAACCGAATTTGGAAAGATAACCGGTGCCGTGGTTGACCGCGTTGCAGAGCATGTCGGTCATATAATAAGCGGTGGTCTCGCTGAGGGCGGCGTGGCTCTCCGGCACGTTATCGTACACCAGCTTGCCGTTGGCGTCCTCGATGCGGTAGTAGGTGCGCCCCTCGGTGTAGATGCCCTTGTTGCACAGGGGAGTGTAGGACTGGCACATCTCGCGCACGGTCTCGCCGTAGGTGAGCTGCCCCAGGGCCATGCCGGAATAGCTCACGTCGTTGGGCTCGACCATGTGGGTCATGCCCAGCTTGTTCTTGAGCTGGTCGAAGCTCACCTCCGGGGTCAGCATATCCACCATCTGGGCGGCCACGGTGTTGATGGAGACCTGCAGGGCGTACCGCAATGTCACGCCGCCGTCGTTGCCATAGTCGTCGTTGTTGGGATACCAGCTGGTGCCGTTGAGGCGGACCTGGTCGGAATCGTCGAAGATGGTCCAGGGCCAGACCAGATGCTTGTCCAGGCAGATGGAATAGGAGGCGACGGGCTTGATGGTACTGCCGGGGCTCCGCTCCATCTGGGTGGCCCGGTTGAAGCCGCGGCTGTATTCCTTCTTGCCGATGCCGCCGCTCATGCCCAGGATGTCCCCGGTGAAGGGGTCCATGACCACAATCGCGCTCTGGAGGTCCTGGGAGGAGGACTTCACATAGCCTGCGGGCAGGTGGTCGAAGGTGGAATAGACGTCATCGATGATATCCTGCACGCCCATGTCGATGGCGGAATAGACGCGGTAGCCCGCGTTGAACAGCAGGGTCTCCGCTGTGTCGTAGTCCACTTCCTTCAGCTCCATGAGCTTGTGGATCACGTCCTCGATGATGGCGTCCACGTACCAACTGGTCACGTCGCCGCCCACGCCGATGATCCGCTGCTTGTCCCCCTCCAGCTCCTCCTTGGTGCCGAAGGTGAGCTTCTGTGCCTTGAAGCGCTTGTAGTCCGCCTCATTGTCGATGTAACCCTCGTCGTACATCTCCCTGAGGATCAGCTCCTGCCGCTCCTTGTTGGCCACCGGGTGGAGATAGGGGTTGTAGGCGCTGGGGTTGTTGGTGATGCCGATGATGCAGGCGCATTCCGCCGCCGTCAGCTCGCTCTGGTCCTTGCCGAAGTATTTCAGGGCGGCGGACTGGACGCCGTAGCAGCGGTTGCCGAAAAAGACCGCGTTGAGATACCATTCGATGATCTGCTCTTTGGTATAGGTCTTCTCCAGCTCCAGGGCGCGGAATATCTCCGTCAGCTTGCGCTTGACGGTGAAATCGTCGTAGTGGGTCACGTTCTTCAGCAGCTGCTGGGTGAGGGTGGAGCCGCCGAACACGTCGTCCGTGTCGCTGAAGAACACGGTGTAGAAGGCGCCGAAAGTGCGGAACCAGTCCACCCCATGGTGGCTGTAGAAGCGCTTGTCCTCGATGGCCACGGCGGCCTTCTCGAACCAGGGGTTCAGGTCCTCATAGTCCACCCACTGCCGGTCGCCCTTGAGACCGGCCAGCCGCTCCAACACTTCCCACTGCTGGCTTTCCTTGTCGAAATAGTAGATCGTACTGGTCTGGTTGAGACTGAATTCGTCCAGGGTGACGGTCAGGTCTTCCTTCATGGTGTTCTTTACATATGCGGAAAAGATCAGCACGAAGAGAAAGCCGGTGCATATGGCGATGAGGACCACCGTCAGAACGATCTTGAGTGCCAGGCCGATGATACGCCCCACGGCGCTGCCGGTGCTGACAGCGGCTTCCTTAGCGATCTTTTTCTTGTTCAGGTTTTTGAACCAGTCTTTAAGCAATGCACTTCACCTCCGAAGGCGGGCATCCCTTGGGATTGCAATTTACAGGATTTTATAATATACCCCAAATGCCCATGCTGTCAATGAAGAAAGCATGAACCTTTCATGTCCTTCCGGTGAATTCACCCAATGCCCGAACTTTCCTGTTGCTTTCTGCCGGAGAAACGGGTACAATCGGGCCATACCTCTGAAAAGGAGCGTGTCACAATGGCAAACGAAAACGATTTCGGCGATGATTACGTGGTCATCACCGACGAAGACGGGCAGGAATACGAGTTGGAGCTGCTGGACAGCCTGGAGGTGGACGGCCGGGAGTACCGGGCCTTCCTGCCGGTGAGCGATGACGACGAGGAGCCCTATGAGATGATCCTGTTCCGCATCGTGGAGGAGGACGGGGAAGAGCTGCTGGAGGTCATCGAAGACGATGACGAGATGGAGCGGGTCTACGCAAAGTTCATGGAGCGCCTTTTCGACGAGGACGAGGACGCGGACTGATACTAATACCCAATAGAAATCTCGGATTCCCAGTGGCATAAATCGCGCCAAACTTCGTTGTCGGCCTTGACGGGCGACAGCCCGCCTTCGTCCTCCGCCTCGTCTGACACGATTTCTGCTCGCT
>JAEEGK010009490.1_pt1 | contig 22716 bp, 14 predicted proteins | sample 8958771 | NCBI WGS metagenome assembly JAEEGK01 (sample SAMN16246547, study PRJNA631951) | gut metagenome | biome: gut microbiome; feature: rumen; material: SC-attached | host: Bos | place: Iran: Karaj | collected 2018-10 | reverse complement strand
ATATTTCCCTGCCAAAAAAATTAAATAATTAAATATTCAATATATAAAAGAAAAAAAAAAATAAATTTAATGAAGAAGAAAATGAGGAAGAAGAAGAATAATTAAGATGAAGTAATAAAGAAGGAAAAGAAGAAGGAGAAGAAAAAAAAAGAAATTGATTAAATAAAAAATCTCATTTTTTATAAAAATAGCACTCCAAATTTCCCCAAAAAGCATTTTCTTACCTCTTACTTTCTTTCATATTTGCCGGCGCTGCCGAGCATCAAATTTATTACAAATCTATTACCATAACTTCCCCAAATAATCTTTCCCTTTTCAAATTTTATACTGTATTTCTCTTCATTTATTTTTTCAAAGGTTTTTTTTATAATTTTTTCTTTTCATATTCCTTTTTTAGTTATTTTTATTATTTAATTTATTATTAAATAACTTATTTTAATATAATAATGATTGATTTAGATGGTGAGGAATTTAAAATTGATGCTTGTGTAAGTATTCAATTTAATATATTACAAAAAATTTTGATAAAAATGAATCAAAATGATAAATTTTTGCAAGACAAAATTGATGATTTAGAAAAAAAATTAAATAAGTATGATGAAAAATTTAATTCTATTGAAAATAACATTTTAAATTTATCGAAAAATAATGCAACTTCCACGACAATCATTGAAAAATATATTGAAAAAGAACCTACTAAAGAATATGATTCAAATGAGATAAAAACCCCTTCTCATGATGTTAAAGAGAATGAAAATGATGAAACTTTAACACAATCGAATGTTAAAAAGGAATCAAAAAGAAGTGATAAAAGAGAAATGAGCATAAAAGAAGAAAATGAAGAATATGAAGAAGAAGATGAAAAAGATGAAAAAGATGAAAAAAATGATAAAAACGAGAAAGACGAAAAAGACCAAATAAAAGAGAAAATTGTGAAAAGAAAAATGATTCAACTTCATAAAAAAAAGCATAGTTCTGGAAAAGATTTGTTAGAATTAAAAGATAATGATGATTCAAGTAATTATAGAACTGACACTATAAGTGAAGTTAATAAATCAGACACACAAGATATTGAAATTGAAAGAATTATTAATTCTTTGCCTAATAATTTTGGATTAGAAAATCAAGAAAAATTAAATGACGATTCTGCTGATAAATATAAATTAAAAACTTTTCCAGAATTATTAACATTATTTAATAAAAGAATTCATCAATGCGAAAAAAATATCAAGGAATTATATAGAATTTCTAAAATTCATAATATGTTGAATAATGGAATAAATAAAAATAAAGAAGTTATTGAAGTACATAATAAAGAAATTGATAATTTAAAAAAAAATATAAATGATTTAGAAATTAAATCTAAACAATTTAAAAACGAAATGGAGCAAATGAGAGTAAAAGTTGAAGACTTTAATATATATGATTTATTAAAAGATGGAGGTGATGGTAATCTTGATGCAGCTAAAGTATTAATAATGTCTCTTGAAAAAAAAGTATTTAAAAAATTTGAGCAAAATGATGAAAAACAAAAAAATTTAGATGAAGAAATGTTTAAACATAAAAATGATGTTAAACAAATAAATGAATATCTAGATTATTTAAAAAGAAAATTTGAAAATGAAAATTTAAATGATGATATTTTAAATCAATTTAATGAATTTAAAGATGAAATAAATGAACGTTTAAAAAATATAAATATTAATACAAATATTGAGAATGATTCATCTCCAAAAGAAAATGAAGAAAAAAGAAGTGAAATTGATGAAGAAAAATTAAATAATTTAATAAATAATTCTATAAATGATTCAGAGGGAAAAATAATGACAAATATTAAAAAAATAATTGAAGAAACTAAAAATAATATAATGACAAACCATGAAACTTCAATAAATGAAAATTTAAATATCATCAAAAATTTATCAAAAAAATTAAAAGAATTAGAAAAAAGTTTAGAACAAAAAGTTAATGAAGATATATTTACTAAATTGAGTGAAAAAATAAGTAAAATGGAAGAAGATTTAAAACAAAAAACAAATAAATTTAACTTTGAAGAATTAAGTGATAAAGTGGGTGAATTAGAAGAAAAGTTTAAAGACACAGATTATAAAATGGAACAAATCAACGAAGCAGAAGAAAAAATAAGATTTGAAAATTCAAATATTGTAAGAAAAATAGAATATTTATCTGGAGAATATGCAAAATTAGCATTTGGTCCAGTTAATGATTCAAACACGAAAAAGAGAAATAGTATATATGATTTAACTAGATATGTAGAAAGTTCTCAATTTTTAGAAACAACAAAAAAATTATTTTTAAAAATAGACAATTTAAGAACTAAAATAGAAAGTAATCAAAAGAATATTGAAGATATATTAGAAAGATTAAAAGGAACTCCCACGGAAGATGATTTTGATCAATATCAAAATTTATTAAAAGCAATGTTAGAAGATTTAAAACTTTCTTGTAATAAGAAATATGCAGATAAAATAGATGTACAAAAAACATTTAGATACATTGAAACTCAAATTAAAAGCTTAAATGAAAATTATAAAAGAGAAGGTGAAACTTGGTTACTTGCAAAAAAACCTTTATCAAATTATTTATGTGCCTCATGTGAGAGTGTAATAAGAGATATGAATACAAAAAGTGAATATATACCTTGGGGTAAATATCCTAAAAGAGATGAAGAAAGAACAAAATATAGAATGGGACATGGTTTTAGTAGAATGTTACAAATGGTAAATACTGATTTATTGAGAACTCAAGAAAGTAAAGAAAAAGAAAAAATATATGCTTCTGATGATGAACATTATATAAATGATTCTAATAAAATAAATAATAATGACAAAAAAGTAAAATTACCATATGTAAATAAAAGAGGAAATAATAACAGTAATATTAATAATAGTGTTAATATTGATAATAATAATAATAGTTTAATTGGAGGAAAAAATATGAGTATAAATAGTAATACAAATAAAAGTGTTGTTTTAAATAGTAAAGGTAATGAAATAAATCAAGGAAATATGAATGATAATGTAAATGGTCAACCTAAACTTATGAAAATTGTTAAATTTAATAGAAATAATAATCAAATAAATATTAACTCAGGAAATGATAATTCTGACCAAATTCATAGTACAACAGATCCAAATTTACCTTAATTCTTGTTTTAATTAAATTCATTAAGGAAAATTAAATATTATTTTATTGTGTTAATTTTTCATTTTATTTTTTTATATAAGGAAAAAAAAGAAAAAAGATTTATTATAATTATATATTATTTATTTTTTAAATTTAAAATTTCATCTTTGATCATTGAATATTTTTCTTGTACTTCTTTTTCTCCATTTTTTGCTTCGATTAATAAATTTATATATTTTTTAATTAAAAAAAAACTATATTTTCTTCTTATAAAGAATTTTATAATTTCTTTGAAAGGCTTTTTTTTTATTTTTTTAATTATTAGATTAATTAGAATTAAAGTTGGAATATCTTTTATTCTTTTCTTTAGATTTTCATTATTATTTTCATTAATTAAAAATTTTAATGTATTTCTTTTTTTATTAATACAATATTTTCTGTTTAATAGAATATATGATAAAATAATTTTTTTTAAATAATCTTTATATATTGTTGACTTAAGTCTTTTTTTAATTTTTTCTATTAACATTTTTTCTTCTGTTATTTTTTTTAATGATTTAAATAACGATTTCATAATTAATTTATTAAATTTTTTATTTATTTTTATAAATTTCACATAATCTTTCATCAATTGAAAACATTTCAAAGTTTGATTTTTATTATGAAAAGAAGATGAAATATATAATTTCTTTTGAATAATAATTTTATTTAACTTTTGTTTCCTAACTTTTCTAAAAAAGGAACCTATTTCTTTATATTTAAAAGCTATTAATTTTTTTTCAAAATCTTTATTTAAATAATAATAAATTATAGGAGGTAAACTTGGACTTTCTAAAAATTTATGAACTCTATATCTCATTAAATCAATATAATTTTTTTTTAAATTTTGAATGTAAATTTTTTTGAATTTGGATAAAAAAATTTTAAAAGCTTTTTCTTTAATAATATTATTTTCAAGTCCTTTAAATCCTTTTCTAAAAAGTTTTTTATAATAATGATTTCTAGCATATATCATAATTTTCTTATATTTTATTTTTTTCCTAAGTCTTGTTAAATATTGTTGAAAAATAGGTTTTTTTTTTGAATTTTTCATTTGTTTATATAATTTTCTTAGATTAGCAATATGTTCTATTTCTCTTTTAATTTTATATACAATTTTTTGTTTATATAATCTTAAAATTCCATATACAATATTACAAAAATTATTTTTTATTATATACATACTTTTATATTTGTTAAAAATTTTTCTTTTTGTATTTTCAATATAAAACATTCTTGCAAATAAACTTTTTTTCTTTTTGACCAATAATTTTTTACAATCAGAAATAAAATATTTAAATCCAGATTTCATTTGATTTCTCCTAATTGAAATATGAAAATCAAGATTAAAATTAATTATTTTTTTACTTTGAGTATAAAAGCTTTTATAAGCATTATATTTATTAACTGCAAATTCTTTTAATTTTAAAGTTTTTTTAAGTAATATAATATCAAAAAATTCTTGATATCCTTTTCTCATATTCATTTTTAAATATTTTGATTTTTGAATTGATAATCTTAATTCATTTCTACTATAATTTAAAGCTTGTTTTAAAAAAAGTTGAAAATAGAATTTTCCAATATTTCTATATTCTAAATATCTTAAATAAATATCTCTTGTTGTATTTTGAATAAATCTTTGATAACCATTTATAATAAATTTTCTTATAATATAATTTTTTTTTGTATTTAAAATATGTTCTTTAAATAAAAGTGTAAATGCTTTTATTTTTCTTCCTCTATCAAAGTATTGAATTATATCACAATATTTTTCTATTTTTTCAAAAAAATAATCTCTTAAAACTGAAAATGCCATAAATTTATATTTTAGAATATTTCTTTTTCTCATTTGAATAAATGTGTGATAAAATTTTAATTTTCCAAAATATTTTTTTTTTAAAGAAAATTCAGTTTGATAAGTTAATTTTTTAATATTTTTCATTTTTAATTTCTCTTTTTCTACTCTAATATATAAAGTAGGCTTTGATTGAGTCACTAAAGGTTTTTTTATAGGTTGAGTTTTCTTTACTCCATTCCTTATCATTTGTAAATTAAAAATTTTTATGAATTAAAATTTAAAAATTTTTCAGATAATTAATTTATTAACAATTATTACATATATTATTTAAATTAATCTTCTTTTAATATTTTTAAATTAAAAGAGTTATTAATTTATCTTTTTTAAAAATAATTGAATATAATCTTTGAATTTTTAATTAATAAAAATGGGTTAAAAGAATAAATTCTTTTTATTTCATTTATTATATTTAGTTAATTGTGAAAGTCAAAAAAAATTAAAAAATATATATTAATAATTAAATAATATATACTTATATTATTTTATTGATTATTATAATTTAATTGCAAATAAAGAAGAAACAGGTTTGTGATCAGATATATTAATTTCACTTATAGAATCATAAAAAATTTGATTAATATCATTTAAATTTTTATTTCCAAATAAAATTCTATCTGTCCAAGCAGGAATTCTTTTACTTAAATCATATTTATCAGAATGTTTAATAAATTTATAAGTTGGAAGAAAATTTATTTTCCCTTCTTTTACATTTTTAAATTCACTTAAAAAATTAATTAACTCATCTCTCTTTAATAAAATATCTTTATATTGAATAATTTCACTTGGTTTAATACTATTTTCATTAGTAATATCTTCTTTATAAAAATCAATTTTAAAATTTAAATCTCCAAAAATAAAGAAAAAATCATTTAAAATAAATTTATTCTTTGAATTAAAATTATTAAAATCAAAAATACTTTTAATTTCTTTTTGTCTTTGTTCTAAATTCTCTTTATTTTCTCCAGCATTTAAATGACCAGAACAAAAACCAAAATTTTTTCCTTTAAAATTAAATTGAGAAATAATATATCCTTTATTACCTAATATTCCTTTACCTCCAGTTTTACAAGAAGAAACATTTAATTCTGTGATAAAAGGTAAAACAGAATTTTTAATAAAAATTAATAATAAAATTCCAACCATACTCATTTTAACAATTAATTGGTATTTACATTTATTAAATAATATATTTGTTATTTTTTGAGTCCATGGATTTACTGATGAATTATTTGATTTAAAAACTATATTTGAAACATTTAATTCAACAATTTCTTGAAAACCTATACAAAAAATTTCTGGTGAATTTTCGAATGAAATATTATCTTTGTGTTTTTCACAAAATAATAAATTTTCTAAATTAAAATCAGAAGTATCTGATTTTACATAATTTGACGACGCCCCCGCTAAATTATAAGTTAAAATATATATTTTTATTTCATTTAACTTTATTTCATTTTTTATATGAATAAATTTAGATATTTCAGGTTTTGTAGTTTCTGGAATTTTTAATTGAATTATATTATTTAATTCAATGATAAATTTATTCAATTCAGGCGAAAATTTTATAAGATCAATTAAATCTAAATAATTTTGCTTTGGTTTATTTTCAACAGTATAAAAATAACCATAAAAATTATTTGGAGATTCAACTGGAATATTAAATTTTTGAAAACATAATAAAACACTTTGAAAAATAATAATTTTAAGTGTTTGAACCATTTCACTGTCATTATTACAAATAATAATACAATCACTTTTTTGTAAACAAGAATTTTCAGTATAAAAAGAATTATTAAATATTTGAGTTGTTTTTTTATAAAAATATCCAATTTTTTCTAAACTTTTATCAATACAATCTTTACTTATATCTATTATATTATAATTTTTTTTAGTTTCTTCTTCTATTAATTTTAAATTATCTGTAATAAAAGTAGAAGTAACTATATTTAATTTATTTATTTTTTGAACTGAAAAAGGATTTGACTCTTTATTATTATATGATGAATAAATTATAAAATTATAAAAATCTCCATTTGATAATTTAAATATCACCTCATTTTGATATATGATTATATCTTCATTTAATGTTTTTTTTTTTAGAAATTAAATAAAATTTAATGTCAATTTTTCCTATTTTATTTTGAAAAAACAATGAATTACCTTGTATACATTTACAACAAAAGAAATTTATTTTATCATTCTTTTCATTATAAAAAGGTTCGAGCATATCAAAATTATATAAAAATAAATTATTCTTTTCTTCTTCGTTTTTAGAATAAGGATTTGACATATCAAAACTATTAGAAAAGAATATAGGTAAATAAATAATATTTTCAGAATATATTTTAAAGTTATTTTCAATATCAATTTTCTTTTGAGGTTCAATATCTTTTTTTAATATTATATGTTTGATTTCAATAATTTTAAAAATTTCATTTTGTCCTTTACTAAAATCTAAAACTTTAGTAATTACAATTAAACAAGGAACAGAACAAATATTTAAAATTCCCATAATTCCATAAATAGAATAATGATTATTCATATAAATTTCTTTGGAAGTTTCTTCATTTAATAATATTATTTCAGCATCAATTTTAGAAATTGCAAGAATTGATTTATCTTTATTTGTACTTTGAATAAAAATATTATTATCATCTTCATTAATTAAAAAACTCCCTGACATTTATTTTATATTAATTTAAACCAAAATTAATTACAAAAAAAATAAAAAAAAAAAATCTATTTTTTTAAATGAAAAATTTATTAATTTTTTTTCTTTTTTTTCTTTTCAGGTTTATAAGTTAGTTTTTTCAAAGCATATAAAGTTCCAATAAATAAAACAGCAAAAACACAAACAAACAAGATAATTCTTATAGAATTAGGAATTTTAGTAATATCATAAATATTAGTATTATAATTTTCATTTCCTTCTTGTTGAGGATTATTCATTTTTTCTTGAAATAAATTTCTAACTTTTTGAAATTTGTAAGCAAGAATTTGCTGTTCCATTGATAAATCCAAATTATAATTTTCATTATATATAGAATAATCCATATCAACTAATTTTTCAATATCTTTTGTGAAATCAGGTTGAGAAATAACAACTAAATTGTTTATTATTTTTGAATAAGTATCTTCTTTAATATTATCTACACATTTTTCAAACATATCTGTAAATATTTTTCCTTGAACTTTCTCTTGTAAAGATGAATTAAATTTTTCCATTGTTTTCTCTATTTCTTCTTTATCTTTTTGAGTCTTTAATGTCATTATTACTGAACATGACATTAATTTATCCATTTCTGAATTTGTCATATTAAATAGATCATTTAAATTATCCTTTGAGGATTCTGTTGTGTTTTCACATGATATTAATATAAGGAAAAATAAGGAAAGAAGGAAATTTTTCTTCATTTTTTTTGGATTTTAATAAATTAATTTTATCTTTTTTATTTTTATATTATACCTTTTAATATTTGAATTTTAATAATAAATAAATAATTATTGGTTTTTAAAACTAGGGAATTTATAACAAATAAATTAATCAAATGATTTTAATATATAAATTGTTAAAATTAAGGATTAAACTTGTTTTTGATGGAAAAAAATAAAATATATCTAATAATACTATACACTATATACAAATATTATTTCCAAATTTCCAGATAAGGAAAAAATAAATAAATGATTTAAATATATTTTTAAATTACTTCTTCAAAATTAAAATTTGAAAAAGGAATTTTGGAATAACAATAATTCCCTTTATACCAAATCAAATTATTATTAATATTAAAATTATTATATTTATTATTATTCTCATCATCATTACTAAAATCACTTGTAGAAGAACTATTAAATTTATTATAATTATTATTATTATAATTATTAATATAATTAGAAGTTATTTTTTGAAAAATTTCTAATCTATGATTTAAAGGTGTTAAATCATGAAAAATAAAAATCTTACAATAATAAAAAGGTAATTTAATATTTTGTAATTTTATTTCATTATGTTTAAAACTACATCTAGAACCATAAAGACAATACCCTAATTCAGAAAAAGATTTACATACTTTTTTCTTATAATTAGTACCTTTATTTTTAGATAATAATTCTTCTTTTCCATGAGCAAATCTACATTTTTTTCCATAAGGGCATTGTTTTGTTTCTGAAAATGTTTTACATAATTCTGTTTTATATTTTGGATCTTTTTTCTGTTCTGCTTCCATTAATGCTTTTAATAATTCTGATTTTAATGTATTTTTCTCTTTTTTTTTATATTCTTCTGATTCTGAGAATAACATTTTTATTTTTTTTTTATTTATGTTTTAATTGTTTTCAAAATCTTTTTATTCTTTCAGATATAAAATGTTAATTATTTTTTTGTTATTAAAAAATTAAAATAAAATTATTTTAAAATATATAAAATTTGAATATTAAATAATAATAACATAAAAGGTTTTTTTCCTAATGTACAATTAAATTTGTTTATATTCTTCATTTATTTCAATATTTTCTTCCTTATTTTTAATAATATTTTCTTTCTCATTTTTCTCAAAATTAACTTCATTCTTATCTTCATTATCTTTAATATTTGTTTCCTCATCATCTTCTCCTTTATCTTTTTTAGTTCTAACTAAATTAACTTCCATAAAAGAAAGAGAAACTAAACTAATAAAAAACATAATAATAAACATAATATTAGTTAAAAATTTATACTGTGGAAATTGTACTTTAAAAACATTCCAAATGACAATACCAATAATTCCACTAATTTGATTAGAACTCATTATTAAACCTTCAGAAATGGATTCTCCAACAGGATAAGTCAATTCACAAACAAAATCCATTCCAGTAGTATAAAAAGGAACACAAGCAATAATTACTAAAGTATAACAAATGATAGAAATATAAAAATGATATTTATCATCGATAAATTCTAGAAGAATTGTTGCAGTACTTAAGAAAATTATTCCAAAAATATTAAGTAAAATCATAGTAAATTTATATTTCTTATTCTTATCAATAATTTTCCCAATAAATAATGAACCTAAAATACCAGAAATATTCGAAATAGCAGCAATTAAAGTGGTTTGTTCATCATTAATGTTATATAAAAATAAAAACTCATTAATAATTGTACCAAAAATATTAAAAAAACCAACAATACAAGTAGTACTGATTAACAATTTTATAAAATTCACATTTGAAAATAATAATTTTAGACTTTGAGTAACAGGAGGTGACACATATTTATCTTGTGATTTACTCGGAGGAATTTTAGGTTTATTTCTCATGAAAATTAATAAAGGAAAGCAAAAAATGAAAGTTCCAATAAATTCAACAAAAGCATATTTTTCAAAATTGACTTTGAATATTTTTTCACTAGTAATATTATCATCAAAAACAAATGTATGAACTAAATAACCAAACATAATACCAATAGTATTAGAAGCACAACAAAAAGAAGTAATAATAATTCTATTTTTTTCATCAAACCAAGTAGAAGCAATTTTTGCAGGAGAATTTAATATAGCAGGTTGGAAAATAGCAATTAAAAATTGACCAATATAAGCATAAATAATATTAATGTTAATAAAACATTTTAATAAACTACCTAATATTGTTAATATTCCTGCAATTGATAATCCTAATCTTAAATTTATATTATCTATAATATGAGATTCTGGAACACAAACAATTGGATAAACTATCATATATATCATTGAAAAAATATCTACTTTAAAACTTGATAAATTGTAAAATTTACTAAAATTTTTTGCACAACTTGCATATGTTACCCAATGAACTGCATTTGAGAAATTTTCCATACAATATATTATTACTATTATAAAACGATATTTCGATAAACCTATTTTTACCTCTTTTTTTTCTATTATTTTATCTTCCATCTATTTTAAAGAAGGAGAAAGAAAATAATAATTTTTTAAATTAAAATTTTTTTAAATATACCTACACATTATATTTTAAAAGAATTAAATATAATTAGTTTTTTAATATTTAAATTTTTAAATTATTTTTTTTTCATTTATTTTTTTTATTTGAAAATATGGATGAAAAAGAAAAAAAAAAAGAAGAAGAACAAAAATGTACAGAAGAAAAAAAGGAGAATGAATATATAAAAAATAAAGATTTATATATAAAATTAAATGAAAGTGATTCAGATGTAATAGATATAACAAATGATATGAAAAATATTTTAAACAATTTAAAATTGGGAGAAATAATTCAAGCAGATGATTTTAAATTCATAGATACAATGAGTGCAATTGAATTGAATCATTATAAAATGGATCCTCACTTTCAAAATGAAAAAGTAGAAAATTGCAAAACAAAAATAGAAAAAAAAATAATTAAAGAAATGAAAAATTTAAATTTAGAAGAAAGTTTGATATTAATAGATGAATTACTGAAAAGAGAATTAATATGGATGAATGGAGGTTCAATATCACAAAATATTTTTGAATTAATATATTTTTCTGATGAAAATATAAATAAAACAAATAATAAAATAAATCCAAATGTATTTGAAATATATTTAGATTCAATAATTCAAATTCTTTTTTTAGTTTATAATACTTTAAATTATTGTACTTTTTTCAGAGAAGAAGATGTTAGTATTACTTTTTATCAAAATGCAAAAAATATTGAAAGAAAAGATATATTTAATGATATTAAATATATTGAAAAATATTTACATGAACAAAGTAATCAAGATAATAAAAAAATAATTTCTCAAATTTTAAATAGATTTCACATTCAAAAAATATTAATTACTATTTTATCAGAACAATTTGATAAAAATAATTCAAATAGATTTGATAATTTAATTGTACATGTAAATGAATTAAAAAGCGAAATAACCTTAATTGATTTTTCAATATCAAATGAATTAAAAGAAAAGAATATAATAGATTTAAATATATATTTTGATAAAAATTTATATAAAATTTTCCCAATTTTAGGAAGTCATAAAATTGGAATAAATTTAGATGAAAAATCTACAATAGAGAAACTCCAAGAGTTCATATCATCATTAACATTAATATGTACAATATATAATCAAACAAATTTATATCATATAATTCACTATATACAACAATTAAATAAAAATAATCCATCATATATAATAAGAGAAATATTAGATATAAACTTATTTCCAAATAACAATTTAATTTTTGATAAAATAGATTATAAAGAAATATTACTCGAAAATTTAAAACAAATAAAAATTAATTTAACAGAAAATTTAGATTCTGAATTATTAGATTATATAATTTCATCACATAAAGAATTATGTAAAATTGAATTAAAAAATAAAGCAAGAAAAATAAGAGAAGGAAAAGAAATAATAGATACTTTAACAGCAATAACAATAGAAAGTCATAAAATAGAAAATGAAAAATCAAAAAATACAAATAATAAAAGTACCTTAATTAATTTTCTTCTAATAAGTAATTTAAATACTATGTTAAATTTAATTTTTACAAATTTCTCAATTGATATGTTTAAAATCGATGAATGTGATTATATTTTTTATGTTTGTGAAAATATTGCTTCTCAATTAAGTATGCATTCTTATATTTTAATTTCTAAATTTTCTGAAAAAATTTTAAAAGAAGAAAATATTGCAAATAGTCAATTGAAAAAAAAAATGTCTCAATTTCAAAAAATGTTAATTGATCAATCTTATATTTTCAATGCTTTAAAATTTGCTTTTAATGGTTTGAAAGGATTAATGTATTATTTAAAGAAAAATAATTTAATTAAATTTCCAAAAATAAATGAAGTAGAAAAAACATTAAGAGTAAATAATAGATTTAAATATTTTAAGAATTGTGGAATATTTATTAATTTATCTTATGAAAATTTTGAAAATAATTATAATTCAGAAATTGAAAACGAAGATTTTTTCAATTCTGCAAATGAAAATATTAAATCTTCTATTAAATATTTATCAGAATTAAAAAATGCTGAAAGTAAATTAAGAGATACTGTTTTATTTGATAATGATTATTTAAATAATTTAAGTAAAGCTATTATTTATAATAGTTTAAATTTTGGAAAAATTAAAAAATTTGTTGCTAATGAAAATAATAAAGGAAAGTTTTTAAATATCAGTTTAAATATTCAAAAATATGATACTTTTCTTCCTATTTTAGAAATTAAAATTTAATTATATATTCAATTAATTTTTAAAAGAAATTTTTTGTAATTTTTTTATTTAAATTATTATATAAGAAAATAATTTTTAATTTGATTTTAATTCTTTTTGATGTAAAATATGAACTAAAAAAATTCGAATTTTATTTTTAAAAATAATTAACATAATTGGAACAATGATTAAAACAAAAATTAATCCTTTATAAAGACCTTTATTAGTTAAAATATTAATAGGTTTAATATCAGTATTAATTTTATTAGTGATTAATTCAAAAATAATTTTAAATTTAATTTTATTTTCTTCTCTGAATTGATAAGAAATACTTTTAGATAATAAAGAAATAATAAAAAAATTTTTATCATAATCATTTCCACAAAGATTAGGAATTTTATTATTATTTGTTTTAAAATCATATTCACTAAAATCATCAACATCTATTTCTTTATTATCATATTTAATAACATAAATATCATTACATATAATATTTATTTTAAAAGTTATTCCTAAAGAACCAATAAAATGAATCATAATTTTATAAAAGTGATTTTCCAATAATAAATTTTTATTTACTTTCAATAATATTTCTTCATTCAATTTAACATCTAATGTTAATTTTTTATCTGGTTGAATATTTAATATTTCTCTTTCTTCTTTTGAAAAAATTATTGTTAGGATAAATATTAAAAAAAATTTTTTTTTCATTAAATTAAATGTAAATTTAACTAAAGATAATATTTTAATATATAAAATGAATAAATAATTTTTTTATTTTCTATTACCAATTTTTGGTTTATATCCAATTGGTTTAGAAACAGGATTTTTATAATTATATTTTTCAATTATAACTTTTTTCCCATTATTATTTCCACCTTTTGAAGAAATAATTTTAATTTTAAAATTATTATTATTATTTTTATTATTATTATTATTAATATTTTTATTATTATCAGATAATAATTTATGATTTGGTCTTGCACTTAATGCTCTTTTTTTTACGTTATTTTTATTTTCCATTTGTAATTTATTTACATTTTGTTTTAATTTATTACTATGATATTCATGAATATTTATTAAATTATTATTTGGTCTATTATTAACTAAATTATTTGGAACTCTTTTACCACTTAATTCTCTTACTTTATTATTTTGAATATTTTTATTTATACTATTAATTTGAATGTTATTATGATTTTCTATATTACTATTATAATGTTGATAATTATTTTGATATCTATTATTTCTTTGATTATGACTGTGATTATGGGATATTATTATTTTTTTTTGTTGATTATTATTTTTTGCTGGAAGAGAACTTAATGGTCTCCTTAAATTTATATTATTATTGTTATTATTTATTAAATTATTTTGCTTATTTAAATTATTATTTCCTATATTAAAATGATTATGTTGTTGATTACAATTATTTTGATTTTTATTTAAATTATTCTTTTGATAATTAATATTTTTCTTAACTTCACTGTTTTTTGCTTTTTGATAAAAACCTGATTTCTTTGTTTCAAATTCATCATTCATCATCATTTCTTTTTCCATATTATATTTTTTTTTCTGTGGTAAAATTTTATTAATATCCTTTAATTTCTTGGGAAACTTAATAGTTTGAATTAAATCAACTTTATCATACCCATCATTACAATTATTTAAATTTTCTAAATCTTTCATTTTACTTTGAATAACATTTAACTCAAGTAATTTATCACAAGAGAATCTTTTATTGGGTTCAACAATAATCATTTGTGAAATAACAAACTTTAAATCTTTTGAATAAAAAGAATGAATATTTTTATATTCTCCTTTTTGAATATTATTGTATAAATTAATAAGAGAAGTTCCTCTAAAAGGAGGATTTAAATTACACATTTCATAAATAATACATCCAACACTCCAAATATCAGTTTTATTATTATATGGTTTATCAATCCAAATTTCAGGTGAAGAATAATATGGAGTTCCTGTATGAGTATTTGCACTTCCTATTTTTGATAATTTACTCACATTTAAATCTCCTATTTTTATCAAACCATTTTTCATTAAAAATATATTTGCACTTTTTAAATCTCTATGAATTATATTATTATCATGTAAATATTTTAATCCTTTTAATATTTGAATTGATATTTTCCATATTGTACTTTCATCAAAAAATAATTTATTCATTTTATTATAATTTATTTTTGATTCTAAATCACCATCATCAGCATATTCCATTACAATATTTAAAGTTTTTGCATTGTCATCATAAAAAGCTTCTTTATATCCTATAATATTTGGATGAGTTAATGAATATAATATTCTTATTTCATTTAATGCATTCTCTCTTTCTTTTGCTCCTAATAAACTTATTTTTACTATTTTCATTGCATAAATTTTTGAATCTTCCTTCCTTTTAACTTTATAAACTGAACCAAAAGCCCCAGAACCTAATTTTTCTCCCAACTGAAAATTTTCCATTTAATTTTTTCCTTTCTCTGATAATTTTATTGTATAATTTTAATTCAATTATAAAAATAATAATTTTAAAAAAAATAAAAAAAAATGGAATATACTACAGAAATAATAAACATAGTGAAAATAAAAGAAGGATTTTTTATAGGAGATAGAATTGCAGGAACAACATATGAAGTAATTGAACAATTTAAAATAACGCATATAATAAACGCATCAGGGAATGAAATAATAAATCAATTTGAATCAATAGGAATAAAATATTTAACTTTAAATTGGTCAGAAAATCCAAAAAGTATATTATTTGATTCAAAAGATGAAATTGCGAATAGAATACTAAGTTTCATAGAAGATTCATATAAAAATGGAGAAGGACTTTTAGTTCATTCTTCAAAAGGACAGAATAGAGTTTGTATAGTAGTAATAATATATTTAATAAAAAAATACAATTGGACTATTCAAAAATGTATTGATTTATTATTTAGTAAAAAAAACGATGTTTTTATTCCTCAATATTTCCTTAAACAATTAAGTGATTTTGAAAATAGAATTAGTCAATTCAGTCAAATTAAAAAAAGTTTTAATTGGAGCGATGAACAAAATAAAGAAGATATTGAAGAATATGTTATGAGAAACACTTATATTAATGGTTTACCTATTAAAATTAAAAATAATAATAATTCTTTAAAAAAAAATAAAAAAAAGAATTTAAAAGTTGGATGGGGTGATAATAATCCTTATGACAAAACTAATTATTTAGTTAGTATTGATTTACAAAGAGATTTATTTTTAATGAAAAATATTAAAAATGTTACTTCACATATTCATTTGAAACCAATTAAAAGTTGTTTTAAAGGAAAAAAAAATATTATTTATGAAAACGAAGAAAATGAAAAAAATATTACTGAGAATAATTCTGAAAATGAAAAAGAAAATTTAAATTCAAATTTAAATTTAGATAATCAATTAAATAATAGTAATTCAATGAAAATAATTCAAAATGAAAAAAAAAATGAAAAAAATAATGAAAATTATAATAAAATAGGTTTAGATGGAAAATTACTTCAAGAAATAAATAATTTAACAAATAATTTAAATTTACAAAAAAGTCAAAATTATGAAAAAATAACTTTTAATAATTCCATTAAACCCCAAAAACCAATAAATATTATAAATAGAATTTACAATGAAAATAATCCAAATAAAATATCAAATAATATAAGAATAAAAAGTGCAACTCAAAAAAAAAATGATTCAGGAGAAAATACATTAAAAAGAAATTCAAGTTTTGATAAAACAAATCAAAATAAAAAATATATAAATTTATTGAATAATAATCAAAGAAATAATTTATTAAATAATAAAGAAAAAAATAATAAAATAATATTTGCAAATAATTATAAACAAATAGTAACAAATAATGTAAATAATTATTTTATTCAAAATTCAGAATTTGAAAATAAAAGAGTAAGAACACCAGAGCAATTAAGAAAAAATAATAATAATAATATAAAAAAACAAAATCAATTATTAAATATTAATCCAAATAAAGCAAATTATTTTTTAAATAATAACCAAAAATTAAAAATGATGGAATATTACTCAAATAATAATATAGATTATAATAATGTATTAAAAAATAATAATTTAGATTTACAAATTAAAAATATAAATAATTTTCAAAATAAAAATCAATTTTTAGGAAGTCCAATAAATAATTATAATCCAAAAAAATTAAATTTACATACTCCAATGAGAAATAGTAATAGTCAAAATTCAATATTAAATAGAAATAAACCATTAAATAATTTTAATCCATCATTAATAAGAAAAGCAAAAACTCCATTATTTAATAGAAATGGAAATTTAAATAATGGACCAATAAAAATTCAAAACAATGAATTTTATAGAAAACCATCAACTCCTGATCAAATAAATTCAACATTAAAAAAAACAAAAGATTTAGAAAAATTATATAAAAATAATCAAAATATATATTTAAATATGTATCGTTCTATTTCTAAAAGTAGAAGTAGTAGTAATGGAAATACTTTAAAAAGACCTTCAACTGCTCCTCAAAAAGATAAAAAAAATAATATGAATTATATTAAAAATAAAAATTTTTTTGGAGGAAGTTTAAAAAGAGCGCCTTCTCCAATGTTAAAATCTCATAATAATTTATATAGAAGTCAAAAATTACATAATGAAAAATTGAAAGTTAAATCAAATGATATTTTTAAAAAGAAATATTAAAATAATATTTTTATATTACTTATATAAATGTTATTTTTTCATTAAATAATAATATTCAAGTTTAAATAATATTAAAATTAGATAAAAATTTTAATATTTTAATTTTAAACAAATACTATTTAAAAAAGTATTTATAAAAAATAAAAAATCATTCAATTTCAATATTTAAAATTTCATTAGCAATATCATCATTAATGAAAAAATTAATAATATCATCTAAACTATATTTAAAAAAATTTTTAAATTTATCTAATTGATTATCTTTAATAAATTTCCAAGCATCAACTTCATTTTTCATCCAATCAATTTTTCCATCATCATTCCAAAACCCAAATTTTTTTTTATTTTTACTCATAAATTTTCCAAAGCCTTTTTGTTTTCCATTTTCCCAAAAACCCATAAAAGCTTTTTTAACTTTATTCCAAAAATAAATACCAAAACCATTTTTTTTATCATTAGAATAAAAGCCAATATATCTTTTATCTTTCCAAATAAATTCTCCAAATCCAGATTTTTTACTTTTAACCCAATGACCAAGATAATATTTATTATCTTTGAAAAAATAAATACCATAACCATGTAAATAATTATTAACCCATTCTCCTTCATAATGAGAACCATCAGGCCAAAAATAAAAACCAATTCCATTTTTTTTCCCATTAAAATATTCTCCTTTATAATAAGAATTATCATTCCATTTTTCAATTCCAAAAGAATTTTGAAAATCATTTATCCAAAAACCTTCATATATTATTTCATTATTATATTTATATATTCCATATCCTGAAGCGCCTCCATTTTTAAAATATCCTTCATATGAACAATTACTCATTTTAAATTTTCCAATTCCTTCTGCTTTTAAATTATTAAAATATCCCTTATATATTGCATCTTTCCATTTTTGAATACCAAATGAAAAATTTTCAGGCTTTTTCCCTATAAATATTGAATTCTCCAAATTCAAATTCTTTAAATTTGGAAAATTCGGAATTGATGATAATTTTGGTGTTGTTTGAGGATATTTTTCTATTTGAGATATATTTAATATTAAGGAATTGTTATTTGGAGTTGAATTATAATTTATTTGAGATATTGTGTTATAATTATTTGATATTATCATATTTTTATTCATTTTTAAATTTGAACTTTTTGAACTTTCTGTATTATTATTTTCTATATTATTTTTTTCTATGTTTTCATTGTTTATTATATTTGAATTATATTTATTTGATGAAAATAAATTCATTTTTGTTGATGTTGAATTTATATTATTTGAGTAGAACACTCCATTTTTATTATTAGATTTTTGAATCTTTGAATTATAATTATTTTCATTCTTATTAAATGTTATTAAACTTTCATTTATTTCTATTCTTTTATATTTACTTTCAGGATCTTGTTTATTCTTATAATTACGATATGCTTTTATTATTTTATCCACTGAAGCTTTTCTTTTTATTTCATTTAAATTAACTTTACTTGTTGAATTGAAAGCAAAGTCTTTTTTTGGAATATTTTTAAAATTTCTACTTATATTATTTATATTCATTGTTTTCTCTTCTCTTTCTAAATTATGATTTTCATTCTGACAATGACAAAGATTATAATTAACACCCATTTAATTTAAGTAAAAACAGGTCATTTTAAAATATATTTTTTAAAAAATAAATAATATCATAAAAATACATTTAAAACAATAATTAATTTAATGTCTAATAATAATATAATTGAAATTTCAATTGTTATTGATGATAATAATACTTTAACCTTTAAAGTTAATATCAATGAAAGTGATGAAAATTATATTTTTAAATTATGTGATGAATTATCTAATAAATATAAATTATCTGAGACAATTAAAAAAAAATTAGTTATTCAACTTTCTAATGAAATAAAAAAAATAAAAGATAATATAAATGGTAAAAAAATAAAAAAAGATATTTCAAAAAGTAAAACTGAAATTTTTAATAAATTATATTATCAAGATTTAAATAAAAAAAAAGAAAAAGAATTATTACAAGAACAAATAAAACTACAAAGAATTGAAGAAGAAATGAAAAATTATTCTTTCACACCTCAAATAAATAATAATTATAAATTTAAAAGTTCCAATTATAATCAACAACCAATTGGAGATAAACTATATTCTCAAAGAAAAAAAAAATTTGGAGTTAATAATAATAAATTACATAGAGTAATTAATAATAATATAAATTATAATAATAAAATTGAAGCTGATTTTAAACTTGATTTAGCCAATTTTTATTCTGACAATATTAATTCAAATGAAGAAAAAAATTTATCAAGAAATTCAAGTAATAATAAAAAAAATAATCCAATTTATAATCCAAATTATAATAATAAAGAAAGAGTGTTTTCAGCGAATTTAAAAATGAAAAATAATAATAAAAATAATAATGAAAGTAATTATAATAATAATAAATATAGAAATAATTTATTGAAAGATTATCAAAAGCAAATTATAACAAATAAAAATAAATCACAAACAAATAGAAGCACAGTTGAAAATAATAATAATTCATTTAATAAAAGAAATGAAAGAACTTTAGTAAAAGGAAAAATATCAAAATCAGCAAAAAAATTAAGAGAATATAATTTTGAATATAAGATAAATTATTTTGAAAAATTACATAATGATAAAAAAAAATATGAAAAAAAGCAAAATGAAAAAACTGAAGAATATTATAATAAAAATTATACTTTTGAACCAAAAATTTCAAAAGGCTCAAAAATTTTAATGTCAAATAGAAATGAATCACAAGAACAATTTTATAATAGATTATCATCAACAAAAAAAATTTCAACTTTGAAAAATTATGTTAATAATATTTATAAAAATCCTCAAATAGAAAATAATAATTATATTATTAATGATAATAATAATCGATTAAAAACTTCTCATACGAATATTACTGAAAAATTAAATAATAATTTAACTTTAAGTTGTGTTTATTTAGATAAAAAAAATAATATTCAATTAAAAACAGAACAAAATATGATAAAAAATTTAGAAGATATTGAAAAAGAAAAGAAATTTAAAGAGGATTTTTTTAAAAACAAAATAAATTCAAATATTGAAAATTATAAATTAAATGAAATTAAAAATATATATGATATTTTAAATGAAAATGAAATTAATTTTAATATTTTATTTCAAAAAGGAATTCCAAAACATATTATTAATAAAGTAATTAAACCAACATGTTATATGATAAATGATAAACAATTAGAATTTAATTTTCAAAATTTCTATTTAATAAGTAAAGAATTGCTTGATAAATTTTTTAATTAAATTATATTCTTAAATTATATTTGTTCCATATTTTTTCCTAAAAAAAAAATTATTTTTTTAAATTATTCCCTTTTAACTCTTCATAATAATCATCAATTAAAGATTCAAATTGTTTAATTCCAATTTTTCCTTTTTTTCTTTTATCATATAATTTAATCATTTTTTTAGCACAAAGTTCAATTTCTTCGTTGTCCATTGAAATGTTTTTTCCTTTATCATCTTTTTTTTTATCAAACCCTAATTTTTTAATTAATTCACAAATTCCTTTAACATCTAATTCATTATTTTCACAAAATTCAGAACCAATTTTATCTCTAATATCCATCATTAAATGTTCTGCAAATTTTCTTAAATCTAATTCTCTTTTAATATTTGTTGTCCATAAATTTTTAAATTCAATAAATGAAATTGTAACATCACTTTTTTTTTCTTGTATTATTTTTATTATATAATCTACTTCTTCTTTAGGAATTCCTAAAGCATAATTTTGTAATCCAAATATTATTATTTCTCTTGTTGCTACTTCTATTTTTTTGCCTTCACTTCCTGCTAAAAAATAAAAAAGTTCTTTTAATTCATCATCACTATAAAAAGACATTTTTATTTAATTTTTTTAATTTTTTGAATTTATTTTTTATGGTCAGTTGTTTAAGTAGTGATGATAAAAATGAATTAGATATTTATTATAATAATCTTAATAAAATTTATTTATTAGGTGATGAAGGTGTTGGAAAATCCAATTTAATTAATAGACTTTTAGGAATTGATTTTAGAAAAAATAAAAATATTAGAAAAGGAATTTTTTCTGATATTTTAAAAATTTCTGATAAATTTTCTATTATTTTAAAAACTATTTGTGATACAAATGATTATAGATATACAAAAAAAATAAGAAATGATATTCAAGAAGTAAAAGGTATTATTGTTGTTTTTAGTTTAATTGATAAAAATTCTTTTGAAAAAGCAAAAAATTTAATTAGTTTTATTTTAGAATATGCTAATAAAGAAGAGGTTCATATAATTTTAGTTGGAAATAAAAGTGATTTAGTTAAAGATGAAGAAAGTAAATTTGATTTATCTGAAATTACAGAAATTTTAATTCAAATTCCTAATAGTTGTTATTATGAAATTAGCTGTTTTAATAAAAGTAATATTGATAAATTAAAAAAAGAAATTCTTAATTTAGATTTTGAAGATGAAATTTATTTATCTTATAGAGAAGGAATTGATAGAGATGGATGTAATTAAATAAATAAAATTATATAATATATTTATTTTACATTATAAATATAATTTAAAGAAAAAATTAATTACCTTATATCCCAAAATAAACCTGTCTCTAAAAAATTATCTTTATTTTTTGTGTACCCCATCGACCGGTTTTTTCGGAATTTTAATTTTCAAAAATCTAAAGACCGGTTTATTTAAAGAAAAATATTCTTAAATGTTAATAAATAT
>JAEEGK010009489.1_pt1 | contig 22716 bp, 16 predicted proteins | sample 8958771 | NCBI WGS metagenome assembly JAEEGK01 (sample SAMN16246547, study PRJNA631951) | gut metagenome | biome: gut microbiome; feature: rumen; material: SC-attached | host: Bos | place: Iran: Karaj | collected 2018-10 | reverse complement strand
GTGAAAAAAAACTGTTGGGAATACTTCGCGAGAGGTATTCCCAAAAGTTTTTTTATGGGTGTTGTTACTAATTGCTATGCACCTTCTTCATCGTCAACAATCGGCAAACTTGCATAAAGCAAGCTCGGCTTTTCGGGCAATTCTACCACTACGATTGCAGGTTGTTCATAGACCTTCTTGTTGATTACGGATGTATTTTCCATTTTATGAATGTTTTTTTTAAATAATGCATAATTCATAATGCTTAATTTGGAGTCCGCCTGATGGCAGTACATTATGAATTATGCATTACAATTGATTAATATGAAACTTTGTACGATTTGCCATTGATGATGACAATCACGATGCCACCGCGAATTCCAAGGCGGATTTCGTCGCGGCTGGTATTGGTGACGCCGTCTTTCAGCACACGTCCTGAAACATCTACAATGCGGTAGGACGTGCCAGGCTGAGTCTGAATAAAGATGGTCTTGTCATACGACCAAACTTTTACGGAGGCAACGGGCAATATCTCAGACACTGGAGTCTTGATGTCGTCGCCAGTATTCTCAGGCTCAGTGACAGGCTCCACTACAGCAGCAACCTCGTCTATCAGGCGGACTTCGATGCTCTCGGGCAATACAAAGGCTGTCTTTTGCAACGTCTTGTCTTCACCATCGTATGTGAGGTAGCAGCGCATCGGGTTGAGACCGCAATTCTTGCCAATCCTTACAAAATCACCGGCAGCCACATTGACGCCGTTGGTGGCTGTTGTGGCGCGGCTTGTAAAGAAGTAGTCGGGCTTGGTATTGTCTTCGCCCCAAGTCTGACGCTTGTAAACTCCCTTGAACACCCAGCCGTCCTCAGTCTTTGCGCTCTCGACCACCTCCGACGTCGGCTGCAACTCAACAGACTCTTCAAACTTGAACGTCAGTTTGTCTGCCGAAGGAACAAACAGGTATGGAGTATTGGCGGCAAGGTTGCCAGCCACTTTGGTCAACGACGCCACCCATTTGCCATTTTCGTCAGGAGCGACAGAGGTGAACTCGTAGAACGTTCCGCCAGTATATTCCGTCGATTTGGCTGCGAATGGCAGCATCATCGTTACTCTGGAATAATTGCCTTCGGCGTCGGGCGTGAATGTACGGGCGAGTTCCACGCTATTGACAGTGATTGGCTCTGTGATCTTGATTTCTGCAGAACCATTGGCAAACTTGGCGATCTTGCCATCTTGATCTTCGAAGATGGAGAGTCCACCACTGATAATAGTTTCCTTGGCAACAATATTGAATGTTATGCCTGATATTTCACTATTGTAATTACCAATGCCGATGATTGTTACCGTGGCTATGCCGGTATTATTATTGTTAGAATACTCTACGGTATAATCAACGTCTTTCTGCAAAACATAGTCGCCGTCGGTAATGGTAAGTGCGGGCTCTATGTCAGAACCACTCCACTCTTGGTCGGGAATAGCAGCGACAGAGGCGTCAGAAATGGATTTTATATTAATCCAATCGGCGTACAACTTCATATCGCCAATAGAACCTTTTGCAATTTCCTTGATGACATTTCCTTTTTCGTCAACCCAGCCTCCAAATTTGTAACCATTCCTGGCAGGATTATTCAGCGTGATGGTTTCGTCTTCGACGGTATAGGTTGCGGGGTTGGAAACTCCTTCGGGCATCTCGCCACCGTCAAGGACGTAGGTGATTGCGTAAACTTCAACCGTCCAATCGGCGTACAACTTCATATCGCCAATAGAACCTTTTGCAATTTCTGTGATGGCTTTTTCATTTTCATCAAGCCAACCCTCAAAGGTGTAGCCTTCCTTTGTTGGCACTTCGAGGGCGAAGGTTTCGTCTTCGACGGTGTAGGAAGTCTTTGTGGGATTGAAGTTTGCGCCAACAACATTATTGTAGGTGATATTGTAAACTTCAGCCGTCCACTTCGCATACAACTTCTTGTTGCCTGTAGAACCCTGTGCAATTTCTGTGATGGGATCGCCAGTCAACTGCGCATTATCGAACCAACCACCGAATATGTAGCCTGTCTTAGTAGGCTCATCAAGGGTGAAAGTTGCACTTTCAACGGTGTAGGAGTTCTTATCGGTCGAGAAGGTTGCTCCTTCACCAGGATTGTAAGCGATGGAATAAACTCCAGGCGCCAAATAATACGTTTTCTTGTCAACGGCGGTTATCGCCGTATAAGAGACTCCTTCGGGGATGTCGCTTAGATTGGCAAAGACCAAATCACCCTGCTCCGCGCCCAAAGAACCTGTGAAGTAACAGTTGGTATAGGTGCTGCCGCTACCACGGTTGAATGTTGAGCTACTTGCGTCGCTCACAGTTATTTTCGTAGGTGCGAAAAGACAGTTGGTGAAAGATACGGCAGAACCTGCCCAGCCGACAAAGCCGCCGCAAGATGTAGTCTTGTCTCCAAGGATACTACCCTTGAAGGCGCAGTTTTTAAATGTGGCAGAGCCATTGCTTAAACCAACGAAACCGCCGTGAGTGCCGTCGCCCTCTCTTGTGGCGGTAATAGTGCCATCTACAATAAGGTATTGGATTGTAGCGTCTTTGGTACAGCTGAACGGAGCGCAATATTTGTTGCCGCCGTCGTTGAGAGCGAGGGTCAGTGTATTGCCGCCGCCGTCAAATGTTCCACTGAACGGATGGGCTTCACTGCCCGCCATTGTTGAAATGGTGATGCTATTTGTCAATACAACAAGTTTATCTTTGAATGTTTCACCCGAGGCAATACTGTTGACGAAAGCAATCCACTCATCTTCGCTTGTAATGGTATAACAGCAATAATAGTACGTATTCCCGTCGATGGCTTTGAACTCTGTATGAGCCATGCCCTCGGGAACCTTGTTCTCATCGTCATAGGCAAGAACACCCTGCTCCGTGCCAAAGGCACTTGTGTAGTAACAATGGGTATATGTGCAGTTACTGAGTGTGCTGCTATTGCCACGATTGAAGGTGGCACAGTTTGTTAAGCCCACCGACATTGACGCAGGGGCAAAAAGGCAGTCGGTGAAAGTGACGGCAGCATTTGCGTAACCGACAAAGCCGCCACAAGAATTGGTCGTGCTATTTTCGCTTGACATACTGCCTTTGAAGGCGCAGTTTTCAAATACGGTGGCACCGTTGCTAATGCCTACAAAACCACCGTGTGTACCGTCACCTGATATAGTGGCAGTAATAGTGCCATCTACAATAAGGTTGCGGAATGTTGCGCCATTGGCATAACTAAACGGAGCACAATATTTGTTGCCGCCGTCATTAAGCTCGAGAATCAATGTATTTTTGCCACCGTCAAACGTGCCACAAAACTGATGGTCTGCATCGCCAGCCATCGTGGATATGGCTATGCTTTTTGTTAATTTTACGGTCTCATCTTTGTATGTAGTACCAGAGGAAATGCTATTGACGAAAGTAGTCCAATCGTAATCACATTGAATGAGATAGTTGCCATTAGCATCCTTTTGCAAACAGCAATAATAGTACGTATTTCCGTCGATGGGTTTTATCTCCGTATAAGATGCACCATCGGGGATGTCATTCTCATTGGCATAGGCAATGATTCCTTGCTGTGAGCCGAAGGCTTTTGTAAAATAACAGCGAGTGAAGGTGCTACTACTTCCTCGATTGAAGGTGGCACTTTTACTTTCACTCATTGTGATTTCCGCAGGAGCGAAAAGGCAGTCTGAGAAAGACACCGCACTCTTTGCATAGCCGACGAAGCCGCCACAAGAGTTGGCGTTTTCTCCAAGGAGACTACCCTTGAAAGCACAGTTGTCAAATACGGTGGCACCGTTGCTGACGCCTACAAAACCGCCGTGCGTACCGTCGCCTGATATAGTGGCGGTAATAGTGCCATCTACAATAAGGTTGCGGAATGTTGCACCATTGACATAACTAAACGGAGCGCAGAATTGTTTGCCGCCATCATTGAACTCGAGAGTCAATGTATTTTTGCCGCCGTCAAAAGTGCCAGCAAACTGATGGTCGGCATCGCCCGCCATTGTTGAAATGGTGATGCTATTTGTCAATTTGACGGTCTCGCCTTCGTAGGTTGTCAGACCATAGGCAATGTTGTTGACGAAAGTAGTCCAATCGCCTTCGTTTGCAATGATATAACTGCCGTCTTCCTTGGTCAGCGAGGGTACGTCCCACTTCGCATACAACGTCTTGTTGCCAGTAGAACCTTTGGCGATTTCAGTGATGGCTTCGCCTGTGAATTGCGGGTTGTCGTACCAACCTTCAAATGAATAATTATCCTTTGTGTTGATAGGATTGTTGAGTGTGATAGTTTCAAAGTCTTCGTTGTAAAAAGTTGGATTTGAAACACCTTCGGGCATTGCTCCGCCATTGAGTTCGTAGGCGATGGAATATCCGAGGGTTATTGTTAGGTCGAGGTCGCCACCACTACCCCAAGAAAAAATACAGAATTTGAAATACTCGCTGTTGCTACGATTCGGGACTGCTCCCTTAAACAGTAATCGAAATAACTCTTTATAGGGTGAGGAATTCACATACAAATAAACGTTATTACTGATATTTCCCTCCGTCAAATTGATGACATACCCAGGTGCATTGATTTCCAGAAAGGCATCTTCGCCCTTAGTTTTTTCAGTCTTGCCGCTAGCATCATAGACCTTGAACGTCCTGACACTTCCGTCAAGCGTAAGAGAGCTTGTTGTTCCAGCAGGCGGCATATTCACATAATAGAATCCAGGTTCGCCATATTCAATCTCGCCGTCGTGATACAGACCATCAGGACACTTGATGTAATAGTACGTTTGATTGTCGCAGGCGGTTGCCGACTCTGATGGTGCGCCTTGTGGAACGTCGCTCTCATTGGCATAGACGAAAACTCCCTGCTGTGCGCCAAAGACGCTTGTACAATAGCAGTTGGTATAGGTGCTGCCCTTGCCACCACGATCGAAGGAGGCACTTCCTGTTTTGCCCACCGTCATTTCTGTGGGGTCAAAAAGGCAGTCGGTGAAAGTGACGGCAGCATTTGCGTAACCGACAAAGCCGCCACAAGAATTGGTATTATCGCCGAGCATCTTGCCCTTGAAAATACATTTTTCAAAGGAAGTAGCACCGTTGCTGATGCCTACAAAACCACCGTGAGTGCCGTCGCCTTCTTTTGTGGCAGTAATAGTACCGGCGACAACAAGGTTTTGGAATTTCGCAGCATTGACATAGCGGAAAGGAGCGCAATATTTGTTGCCACCATCATTGAGGTCGAGAGTCAATGTCTTGCTGCCGCCGTCAAACGTGCCACAAAACTGATGGTCTGCATCACCTGCCATAGTGGATATGGTAATACTCTCTGTTAATTTTACGGTCTCTCCTTCGTATGTTGCACCAGAGGAAACGCTATTGACGAAAGTAGTCCAATCGTCCACACTACCAATGAGGAAGTTGCCGTCGGCATCTTTGTTCAATGAATTGATGACCAAAAAAGTCTTGCTTATAGTACCATTGTAACTGCCAGTACCTTCAATTGTAAGAGTGTAAGTTCCAGTCTCTTTTATTTCAGAAACTGATTCGTCGTTTTTGGTTATGGATGCATTGTAGTCGCTACCAGAAGTCAAAGTGTTGTAATTGCCATCTACCACAATGTAATCGAGACTAATGGAAGAACCAGTATATGCGTAGAATTCGGGAATGCCACTAATGACGGCATCTACACTAAGGTCGAAGGCTGTGGTTACTGGCACCAAAATTCCATCTACTAACGTTATACCACCGCCAAGATCAGATGCGAGGTCTTCTAATGATTTGTCACTGCCATCAGTGCCCTGAGCATCGTTAAATGCTGTCTTATAATAACTATTGTTAATGCTCGTAATGCCATTGCGGGAAAATGTGGCACTATTTTTAGTACCAATGGTGATAGCTGCAGACGGTGCAAAAAGACAATTGTCGAAATGCACGGGGCTATTGTGCCAGCCAACGAAACCGCCGCACGAGTGGGTGGAACTGCCGAGCAATTGACCGTCAAAAACGCAGTTGGTGAACGTAAGGTCGGCGTCAGAACTGTTATTCAGACCAACGAAACCGCCATCAGTGCCATCACCATCGAAACTACTGCGTATTGTTACGCTCACACGGCAGTTGCTGATGGTGCATTTGCCTGTGGGGTCAGACAAAAGTCCGCCCACATAGCGCTTGCTTGTGTAGATGTCGCCAGCCACGTGCAGTCTTGTGATGGTGGCTCCATCAACGTAACGAAACGGGGCGGCATAATCATCAGAAAACTGATTGTCTGATGCGCCAAGATTGAAGGTAAGCTTATGCCCCGAACCATTGAACGTGCCGCAAAACTTGTTGTCTTTTGTGCCAACCATTGTAGATACTATGATGTCGGCATCCAATTTGACGAACTGTCCACTGAACGATACACCACTGTTGACATTGGATGCAAATGTGTTCCAATCTTCGGCACTGCTGATGACAAACGGGTCATCAATAGTGCCACTGCCCGGCAGCGTTGCATCCGCCCACGCTGTCGAAATAGCGAACACCACGGCAAGTAGCGTCATCACCACTCGCCGAAACATAATTGATGTTTGTTGAATCATTTTTATTGTTTATTTATTGTTTGAAGAATTATCGTTGCAAATTGTTTTCTAAACGGCACAATGTGCCGCACCGTGAAAAAAAATTTTCACGGTGGAGAAAAGTGGATGTTTCTATTGTTTAATTGACAGGGAATGTTATATTTATGCGCTGGAATACGCCGGTCAATCGCGTGCGTGCGTGCGTGTGTGTGTGTGTGTGTGTGCGAACCATCTGCACAAGACAAGGCGGCTTGCGCTAATAAGAGGTTAGATGTGGTTAATGTACTCATACACAAAACATTTTGCTTTCAACATTTCACAAGGCAAAAGTAACAATATCAACCGATTTATGCAAGTATTATTTTATATTTTTTTTGCAGTATTCAACACCTTTTAATATAATGCTCAATGGACAAGACAATCTGCCTAAAAGAAAATCATCTAACTCACAGCATTACACCTAATTACTCCCCTACCCCACCACATCGAAACATACATAAAAAAACCTCCGGCGGCATCATTGTAATATTGATGTCGCCGGAGGCTATATCTCGTCAATTCACTGACTTTACGCTATTACTGAGCGTAGCGGAATCTGGCTTTTTTGCTGACGGTGTTGCCCTTTGTGAGGGTGATGTCGTAACGCTGTTCGCCGTCGCCGTCGGTGCCGAGGTAGCTCAGGGTCATGCCTTCCCAGCCGTTGATGATGGAGCCGGTGCCTTCGGTGATCTTAAGCTCGCCGCCTGCAAGCTCGCCCGAGAATGATAACGATGTGCCGGAAACCTTCACGGTGATGGATTCGCCGCCCATATTGTGGAAATTGGAGATGACAATCTCGCTGCTGGAAGTCTTGGAGACCGTCACGTCAAAACTCGGGGTGTCGTCGTTGAAATCCCAAACCCACGAGCCGCTGAGTTCGTCAAGGCTGTGTGTCAATTCAGGCGCATCCTCTTCAGAGCACGATGTCGTCATTGACAGCGGCACGAGGAGCAGCAGTGCGATAAGCACGCTAAGAAGTCTGTTAGTTTTCATTGTTTTGTAGTGTTTAGTTGGGTACGTTAATATTTGCAACAAGCCACAGAAAATCAACGATTTTTCAGTGGCTTGTCAGTTATTGGGGCTAAAATGCCCTATTTTTATTTTTCAGCTTTTTCCTCCTTGGGTGCGGCTTCGGGTCTCGGCTCTACCTCGTTGGCGAGGTCGTCGTCGATGAGGATGCGTCCGCAGTATTCGCATACGATGATGCGGTTGTGCGTGGCGACGTCAATCATACGCTGCGGGGGAATCTTGTTGAAGCAGCCGCCGCAAGCCTCACGCATTACGCGGACGATGGCAAGGCCGTTTTTGTGACCCTTGCGGATGCGGTCGTAGGCTGTGAGGAGACGCTCCTCCACCTTGACGGTGAGGGACTCGCGCTTTTTGCTGAGAGCTTCCTCGTCCTTGCGGGTGGATTCGATGATGGAGTCGAGCTCGCTCTTCTTGCGGTCGAGTTCCTTCTGACATTCGGCGTGCTTCTCCTGCTCCTCTTCGAGTTTGTTTTTCTTGGTAACCATATTCATCTGGACTTCGCGAATCTTCTTGGTCTTGAAGTCGATGTCGAGGTTCTGGAACTCGATTTCCTTGGTGATGGAGTCAAACTGCCTGTTGTTGCGCACCTGCATCTGCTGCTGCTCGTATTTCTTGATATTGTCCTTAGCAACTTCGATGTCGTTCTTGTACTGCGCGATTTCCTTCTCGCAGGCTACAATCTCGTTTTTGTATTTGGTGATGCGGGTCTCACGGCCCACGAGTTCATCCTCCTTGTCCTGTACTTCGAGGGGGAGTTCGCCGCACTGACGGTGAATTTCGTCGGTCTTGGAATCGATGGTCTGCAATGCGTACAACGCACGGAGTTTGTCTTCCACCGTTGCCTCTACCGTCTTCTTGTTATCTGCCATTTTATAGATATTTTATTGGATTCGTATTTGTTTCCGATTTCTCGACCGCAAAGTTACAAAATTTTTTTTGTAATATATCAACAAAAATATTTTTTATTCCAATTTCTGTCTCATAATGTCCCAAATCGGCTATTATGATGCGTCCGTCGGCGTCAAAAAACTTGTGGTAGGTGAAGTCGCCCGACACAAAAACATCCGCGCCCAGCCTTTTAGCCTCGTTCAATAGGAAACTGCCCGAGCCTGAGCATACTGCAATGCGCTTCACTTTGTCTTTGACAATTGCCGTATGACGGATGCCGCCGCATTGGAAGTCTTTTTTGATTTTTTTGAGGAAGTCCATCGCGTCCATCGGCTTGGGCAAATCGCCGATTGCGCCGCTGCCGCAGGGCAGGTCGCCGAATGTCTTGGGCGAGAGGATGTGGTAATCCTTGATGCCGATGGCCTCCATCATTGCCTTCGACGTGCCTTCAAGCACCGCGTCGGCGTTGGTGTGGGCGCAATAGATTGATATCGAATTGCTTACCGCCTTGTAGATGATGCGTTCCGTCGGGGTCTGCATTGTGATGTGGCGGAGACCTTTGCCAAAGATTATCGGATGGTGTGCGACGATGAGGTTGCAACCCTTGGCTATCGCCTCGTCGATGACGGCTTCGGTAACGTCAAGCGTTACAAGACACTTATTAATATAGCCATCCCCCGCCTCCACCTGGATACCTGCATTGTCGTAATCCTCCTGCAACGCGGGCGGGAAGTGGCGTTCGAGTTCCGAAATGATTTCTGAAAGTGTAAGTTTCATTGTGGTTGATTATAATTATCATTATTATAACGACAAAAATACAAAATTATTAACAAACAATACAAAAAAATCCCCCGTACATCAGATGTGCGGGGGATTTTTTAATTAGAATGGGAATGTTGTCGATACGTTATTTGATCTCAATCGATTTCTTGGGGGCTTGTGCGCCGTGAGGGATTTCGAGTTTGAGGATGCCGTTGGTGTAGTTGCCGGTGATTTTTTCGGTGTCAACGTCGTCAGGCAGCGTGAACGAGCGTTGGAACTGCGTGAAACTGAACTCCTTGCGGTAGTTTTTGCCTGATTTTTTGTCGCCCGTCTCCTCCTCCTGTTTTTTCTCGGCGGAGATTGTAAGGACGTTTTTATCGACGTCAACCTTGAAGTCGCCTTTGTCGTAGCCCGGAGCGGCAACCTCGATGTCGTAGCCATTCTCGGTTTCGCTTACGTTGACCGGCGGAATGGAGTCCATCTTGTTGTTTTTGAACAATGACGGGAAGAACACGTCGTTGTTAAAGAAATCGAAGTCGTTGTTGTTAAAGAATCTCTGTAACATTTTAAGGTCCTCCATTTAATTGGTTCTTTGTTTATCTATTGTTGACTGTAATTTTTGGAAGTTCCCCGATTGCCTTGCGGCTCTCAGTTGCGCTTTCACATACCAAGTTTGCAATCAGTGTGCCAATGGAGAAAATGGGTATTTTTCACGACAAAATGACAGATAAAACGTAAATTAACGGAAAAATTGACAGTTTTATATGACGATTTTACAGACAAAACTGACGTTTTGTCGTTTTTATAAACAAAAATTACCGTCAATTAATTCGTCAATTATCGAAAATTTCTCTTGGAAAGAAAAATTGATGGTAATTGACGATTAAATTGACGGTAATTGACGTTTCAAAAAAACTAAGACCGCCGTAGGCGGACGACATTATTTGAATGCCTTTTGAGCGGCGAGTTCAAGGTAGTCGCGGCAGTTCATCCACGTGTGACCGCCTTCGGGGTTGTAGAAGGTGTGGGTGAGGCCGTTGTCATTCATAAACTTGTCCAAAGTCAATGAGGATTGGAGCAAGAAGTCAGACTTGCCGGTGCCGAGCCAAAGCATTTTGAGTTTAGATTTCAATACTTCGGGCTTGGCGTAGGTGCCGTTGGAGAAGTTTTCGGTGATTTCGGGGCCGAAGATTGCCGGAGCAAATGCCGCTACGTAATGGAATTTGTCGGGGTTGCCGAGTCCGGTTGCAAGGGTCTGACGTCCGCCGAGCGAGAATCCGAAGATTGCGCGGTTGTCGGCGTCGGTGAGGACGTTGAAATTCTTCTCGATGTAGGGAATGAGTTCGTTGATGGTCTCGTCAACAATCTTCTTGGTGTCGAGCGCGTCGTAACGGTCTGCCTTGCCAGCACGGATGAGTTCGGGGTAAGGATTGTTGTAAGGCATCACCACAATCATACGCTTGCAGAGGCCTTGCGCAATCATATTGTCGAGGATTGTATTGGCGTGTCCTACCTTAAACCAAGTCTCGTAAGTATCTGTCATACCGTGGATAAGGTAGAGGACGGGGAGTTTCTCATTGCCATCGGGCTGATAATCGGCAGGAGTGTAAACGCACAGCGGACGCTCGATGCCGAGGGTGTTGGAATGGTAGAAACGGTATGCAACTTTGCCGTGGGGCACATTCTGAACGTCCTGAATGGTGGGTTTGCCACTGCGGATGTCAACAAGGCTGCCCTTGAAACCTTCGTTGGGGAAAAGTTCCATATTGTTGGGGTCGTTCATATTAGTACCGTCAACAATGAAGCCGTAGGGATAGATGTCGGGACGGTCGGTGGCGATGGTGATGCTCCAAACGCCGTCGGCATCCTTGGTCATAGTCTTTTGACCGCCAAAAAGTTGGTTCAAGTCGAGTTTGACATCCTTGGCGTTGTCGGCTTTGAGGCGGAATGTAACGCTGCCGTCCTTGTAATACTCGGGCGAGATGACAGGTTTGGGGAACATCCTTGCCATTACGCCGGGTGTAAACTGCTGGTTGGCATTGGCCTCGGGGAGCGTCACCTTCATATTTGCACCCTTGTAGGGGTTGGGCTGGAACAAGCGGGGCAACGATTGCTCCAAGAAGTAGCGGGCGTTCATCCAAGTGTGTCCGTGCTTGTCGGAGGTGATTACCTTCATATTCTTGATGTTGTGCTTGTCGAGTTCCACCATAAAATCGCGGGCGTTGCCGTAGAGGAAGTCGTCGCTACCAACACCGAGCCAGAAGAGTTTTATCTTGGAGTTCAATGACTTGGCATCGTCGAGTTGACCTGGGCGGAGTTGAGTGAACGAACTGTAAGAGCAAAGGTGCGAGAATTTGTCCAAGTGGTTGAGACCGATGCTCAACGCCTGGTTGCCGCCACGGGAGAATCCGCCGATGGCACGGTTGGCGGCGTCGTTGATGGTGCGGTAATTCTTCTCAACGAAGGGCATCAGATTGTCGAGGAAGTCCTTGTCAAAGAGGTTGAACTGCATCATCTCTGTCTCGCCCCTTGTGGCTGCGATGCGGGCGGGGTTGCCGTAAGGAAGCACAATTATCATCTCCTTAGCCTTGCCCTGAGCGATAAGGTTGTCGAGGATGAGGTTCATTTTGCCAACCTTGAAATACACTTCCTCGGTATCGGTAGTGCCACTGATGAGGTACATCACGGGGTATTTCTGATTCTTGCCGTTGTAATATGACGGCGGCACATAGACGATGGCGTTGGCGAATACGCCCGTTGCGTCCGACCAGTACTGAACGTACTCTACGCTGCCGTGTGGCACGTTTTTGAGGGCGTGGGGAAGGTTGCCGTCGCCGCGCATATCAAGAAGGCTGTTTTTGAAGCCTTCGTTGGGGAACCATTCCGGATTTTGGGGATCCATCACTTGCAATCCGTCCACGATGAAGCAATACGGATAGATGTCGGGCGTGGTGGGGCCGAGGGTAATGGTCCAAACGTCGTTGTCGCCCTTCTTCATCTCGTGGCGACCGGCAAACTGGACGTCAACTTCCACCTTTTGGGCGGTCTTGCTTTGGTAATTGAATGTAACGGTGTTGTCCTTGTTGACAACTGGTGACGGAGCCTGAGGCTGTCCGCCGGGCTGTGCAGTGACGCTGCCAGCGATTAAGATTGCGATTGCAAGCATCGCAAATTGTAGCATTAGTCTTCTCATAATAATAATGTAGTGTTTAGAAAAATTACGGTGCAAAGATAGCAATTATTGCTGATAAAAAGAAAGGAATAATTTGTGTAAATTTTAGCAAATATCAAAGTCCGCCAAAAAATCTTCTTTATTTCAGTCCCTCTCTTAAATGAAGATGGGCGGACTTTGATGTTAATAAAAAAACAATGTCTTTTGTGCCAAATTAAAAACTGCGTTTTTGCAATTCGGCTTTGGCGTAAAGGATGTCGTCCTGGTGCCACATTTCTTTTTCCCATTTTTGGATGTTGGCGGCGACCTTGGAATAGACCTTCTTGCCGGTCTTGCAGTCGGTGTAATAGCACCATTTTGCAAATTCTTCGTCAACAGAGCCGCCGTTGTCTATCTTTTTGCGAAGGCCGCTTTTGAGCAGCGAACCTATTCCCTTGCTGAACACGAAGTGCGCAAGTACGATTTTGCGGCTGCCCCTTATCTCGGGGTAGAGTTTGTTGGCGGTTGCGTACGAGACTTTGAAGTCGGCTCGTAGCAGGCTGTCGGCGAAACGCTCCGAGATCTGCTCCGGAAAGCTCTCGCCCTGTTGGATGACGTGTCCGTAGCCTATTGTGAGTTTGCCTGAGACACATCTGTAGGCCCTGCCGTTTGCAAAGCCTTCGTGAAGTTTTATGAAGTCAATCGCTGCTTCATAATTCTTGCTCTCGCTTTCTGCAATGCTCCGCTCGAATGAGAAGAGCGTGCTGTCGATAGAGGCAATTTTGCCGTCGTGGTGGTAGCGGCCGCTCGTAAGCTTGCTGCAAGGTGCAAACATGGCCACTGCCGTCAGCAACAGCAATGTCAGAATGATTTTTTTCATTTTGGTTGATTTTTTGAAGACGCGAAGACACGCGGCTTCCGACGGGACGCAATGCCGGTGTGGATGTGTTGAGCCGGCTCAATGGAGAAACGTTGTTAATATTTAGGGTTAAAAAGTTCATCCCGTCGATATTTCGTTTTCAAATCCGGGGCTGTCGGGTGCGAAGTTGTGTTTTAGATGCGCCAGACCGCCTCGCGCCACCATTTTGATGACAGTGCAAAGTTGGGGATTTTCTTTGACTTTTAGTTTACGCCAATTTTAAGATTTGTTTAATTTAGCAATTGGTGCGGTTTGGAGTCGAGGTTCTTGAGACGGAAGTAGAATGTGGAGCCTTCGTTGGGCGCCGATTCCAGCCAGATGGAGCCTCCAAGGATGTCTATGTAGCCCTTGCACAACGAGAGTCCGACGCCCACGCCGTCATATTTGCGCTCGAGGACGTTTTCTGCTTGTTGGAATGACGTGAAGATGCTTTCGTGGAGTTCCTTGCGGATGCCAATGCCCGTATCGCGGACGAAGAATGTGATGAATCCGCCGTCGATATTGTATCCGTATGAAACGCTGCCCTTGCTTGTAAACTTGATGCCGTTGGAGATGAGGCAGGTGAGTGTCTTTTTCACTTTGTAGCTGTCGGTGACGATGTTGGAGGCGTCGTCGGCTACCGATGGCATTGCTATGAGGTCGATGTGCTTGGCGTTGGCAAAGGTCTCCATCTCGTTGTAGATGGTTTTGAGCATTGAGTTTACATTAACGGACGATATTGTAGCCTTGCTCTGCTGCGTCTGCAACTTCGACATCTCCATTATGTTCTCTATTATATAAAGGAGTCGTTTGCTTGCCTGCGATATGTAATCGACGTAGAGGCGGTCTTTGTCGGACAGCGATGTAGATTTTGCCAACAATTGACCGAAGCCGATAATCGAGTTCATCGGCGTGCGTACCTCGTGCGACATATTGGCGAGGAATGCCGTTTTGAGTTTTTCGTTTTGCTCGGCGCGCTCCTTCTCCTCCACAAGTTGACGCTTGTATCGGCGTTCCTTGATTTCGGCTACCATAAGCGGCGAAATATATTCGGCGAGGCCCAGTACGAAGTTTTTCGCTTTGGGCGTGAATGTCGTCTTGGAGTCGCTGCAACAGATGATGCCTATCACATTGTCATTGTCCATTACGGGCGTGGTGAGAATTTGGTCGCAGCCGTATGTGTTGTTTTCGAGCAGTTGCTCTTTGGTATTGAGTACCACTTCGAGACCGTTGCCCTTGATTTCGAGTTTGAGGTCGCCGTGTTCGTCTAATGGCGGCAGTTTGTCAGATTCGTTGTGGGCGAGGCATATCACCTCTTTGCCTTGATGGACGTAGCCGATGAATCCTCCACGGCTTTCGGTGTTTTTCAATACGAAGTCCAATACTACTTTATATAGGCTCGGATCGTGTCCGAGGGCAAATGCTTTGGAGATTTCGTTTTTGATCATCAAGTCGTTGCGCACTTCCATCTCGTGCTTGATGTCGTTGAATACAGCCGCCGAAAATCCTTTTCTCGGCGAGTAGGTGCGCACTTCAAAATGTTTTTTTGTGGAGGGGTGATAATATTTGCCGCTGTACGAATTGCCAGTGAGGGCGGATTTTGAGAGAATCCTCATCACGCTCTCGTCGATGTCGGGGATTATTTCGTCGATGTTTTTGCCAATCGCCTGCTCCTTGTCTTTGTCGAAGTATATCTCGAAGGCGGAGTTGATGTCCAAAATCTGGTGCTTGACGATGTTGCCTCTGTCGTCGGGGATGCCTTTGAGGAATACGAAGCCTGACGACATATTTTCAAACAGCATCTTGAAGTTGGTCTCCTCGGATGCTTCGGCTATCTTGCTGACGCTTTTGACGATGAATACGATGCCGTCGTCCATAGCCGCCGCCTTAATATTAAAGGCGCGGTCGTCGGCGGTATTGACGAGGAGCTCCACCATCTGCTCGCGGTCGTTTTTGAGCGAGATTATCTCGTCCAATTCGCCCTGCGCAAACTGCACCGGCATCAGGTCGAAGAACCCTTTGCCTATCGCGTCACGCTTGGCAACTCCGAAAAAACGCGCCGCAGCCGAATTGAGGGTGCGTATCTTGAAACTCGTCCATCCGCAATACACCGCCATATCGTCGTGCGACTCAATGAGCGCATCGAGCAGAAGGTAGCCTGCGCCACCGCCCACTTGCTCTATGCAGAATGTCCCTGCTGGATATGTCGGTATATTGTTTTTCATTTTTGCCTTATTTATGCCGTCCAAAAGTACATAATTATTTCCAATAAAAAAATTTTTTTTCAATTATTTTCATCATTTTTTGGGGGCTCGCAAGGCAGGGTGACTATGAAGGTGGATCCTTTGCCGAGTGTTGACTCTATGTTGAGCTTTCCTTTGTGCCGCTGTATGAACTCCTTGGATATAATCAGCCCCATACCCGTGCCTGTCTCGCCCGATGTTCCTTTGGTGGAATTGAGCTCGATGGTGCCGAGGATTTTTTTGATGGTCTCCTGCGTCATACCCACGCCGTTGTCGTCTATCGTAATCTCGGTGTTGCCAGCCGCCTGGCTCGATCCTATCACGATGAGGCCGCCCTCGTTGGTGAACTTGATGGCGTTGGATACGATGTTGCGTATTATGGTCTGCAACATCAGCTTGTCTGCCCATACGGTGTCGTTGGCGTCGGTATTGTTGATGAGCATAATGTGCTTGCGCTCCGCCTGTACCTTGATTTCGTTGAGGGTCTCGGTGGCGGTGGCGTGCACGTTGAGGGTTTCGGGGTTGAATTGTATTGTGTTTTGCTGGGTACGCGCCCACACAAGCAGGTTGTCGAGGAGTTCGTATGCTCCTTTGGCTGATTGGTGCAATACCTTCGCCATATCTACGGCTCGCTGGTCTATTTCGGGGTTGAGCCTGCGCGTGAGCAGTTCGGAGAGTCCGTTGATGGCGTTGAGCGGGTTGCGGAGGTCGTGCGCGATTATGGATATAAACTTGTTTTTGGTGTCGATTGCCTTTTGGAGCTCGCTGTTGCGGTCGTCGAGCATTACGTTGAGTTTTTTGAGCTGGCGTGCGCGATCCTTGTTTTCTTGGAGGATGCGCGTCTCTTCGGTGATGTCGTTGATGATGGCAGCCACGAAGTCGGGCTCCGGCATATACATATTGACCTGGAAATCAATAGTCTTGTCGGCCGATGTGGTCTTGAAACTTACCGACCTTCCCGTCTCGGCGACATTGAGCAACGCCCTGTAAAAATCAGGCGGATACAAGGGGGTGATTTCTTTCATTCGGTTGCCGTAACGCTTTGTGACGTCGGTCTTTACGATTTCGCTGAGCTTGTTGTTGCCTTCGCGGAAATAGAGATTGTCGTCCTTGTACTCCGCGAGCAGGAATCCAGATGTCATATTGTCGAAGAGGAGCTGGCGTTTGGATTTTTCGCGTTGGAGCGAGTCGTTGATTTTTTGGAGGTAATTGGCGAGGTCGCGGCTCACTTTCACTTCCTCCTCTGTGTTGTCGCGGGATTCGCGGAGGGTGCAGATAGTGGATGTTAGCTCGTTGATTGCGTTTTGCTCAAAGGTGACGTCCTCCATATTTACGATGACTGTGCGCCTTGTGCCGTAGTCCATCGGCACCATCGAAATCCTGAGCGTCCTCTTGTGCGGGCGTCCGTCGCGCTGCATCTGCGGGAACGAATACATCTTCCTGAGGATGCGCTTGCCGGTGGAGAATACCGTGGTTGCAAATTCGTAGAGTTTGCAAAATTCGCAGTTTTGGGTGCATCTGCCGCCGTCTTCCAAGAAGTTTTGGCAGCAGAGGATGTCGCATAGAAACTTATTGAAGGCGTCTTCTTTTTCGATGTTGTACTTGTTGCAGAATGTTGCGTTGGCAAAGAGGATGCGCCCCTCGTCGTCGGTGATTGCCATCATTGCGGGCATCGTGTCGAGGAATACTTCGAGGTTGGTGTTGTGGAAGTGTTGCAGCTGCTTGAACCTCGCAAAGACGCAATTGAGTTTGGTCTCAAATATCTGTTCGTCTATTGGCTTGCGGATGTAGTCGTCGATGCCGAGTTCAAAGGCGCGGCATACCAAATCTTTCTTCTTTTCTGAGCCGTAAAACACCACCATTTTATAAGGTTTGGCTTCTTGTATGAGTGCTTCGAGCGCGGAATCGTCGGTAGCCGCATCGATGTCAACAAACACGGCGTGGATGTCAACGTCGGTGATGTATTTGCCAGCGTCGCCAACGGTGTCGATGCAGATGGTTTCGTAGCCGAGCTTGCTGAGTACGCTCGGCAGAAGTTCGCTGCAAGAATCGTTGTTGTCCTTTATGATAAGTACCTTTGACATAGTACGTTGTAGTTACGTTTGATTATTTCAAAAAATCGCCAATAATGCCGCTGAACTCCGCGAATGCCTTCTCCAAGTCGTCGTTGACTACCACGTGGTCAAACATCGGTGCGCGCTGCATCTCCTGCGCTGCCTTGGCTACACGCTTGTCGATTTCCTCGATGGAATCGGTGCCGCGTCCTATCAGTCTGCGCCTTAGCTCCTCCACCGACGGCGGCTGTATGAACACAGAGATGGCGTCGTCGCCGAATTTTTTCTTCAAGTTGATGCCGCCTTCCACGTCCACATCAAATATTATATTGTTGCCCTTTGCAAAAATCCTTTCCAACTCGCTGCGGAGCGTGCCGTAGTAGCGACCTTCGTAAACTTGCTCGTACTCAACGAATTGGTCGGCGGCGATGCGCTTCTGGAAGTCGTCAACGGTAAGGAAATAATAATCCTTGCCATCCACTTCCTGCCCGCGTGGGGCGCGTGTGGTGGCAGATACAGAAAATTCGAGCCTCAACTCCTTGATAGCCATTAATTTGCCGATGAGTGTGCTCTTGCCAGATCCTGACGGCGCGGATATTATGACGATTTTGTTCATAGCGGTCTTTTTATTTTCTTTTAACGCTAATTGTTGCAAAAATGTTACCAACAATTGCTAATTTCATAGAGTTTTGTACGATTGTTAAATGAAATAAAAATTAATCCTTCACCCATTCCTTCACCTCACATTCGTGTTTTTTCGTGTCCTTGTCGTAGTTGATGCCGACGAAAAGCACCTTGCCCTTGTAGAAGTCAAAAGCGTGGAAATATTCCTTGCTTTCAATTTGTTGCAAGGCGTTGGACGGGGTGGAATTTTGTTTCAACTCTATAATCATCGGCGGATATTTGCCGTCGGGATGCAGGGGCGTGTAGATTAAGTCGGCGAAACCCTTTCCTGCGGTCGCCTCTTTGATGCAGGTGTAGTAATTGAGAGCGTCGATGAATGCAAGATAAATTGCCGATGCAAGTGCGTCCTCGTTGTTGTAGTTGCGGTTGGAGGTAACGTTGATGTGCGAGAGGTCGAGAGCCTCGGCGACAGCCTTGCCGTTGAGCGCAAGTGTCTGAACCAAAAGTTCCTCCGAAGCCTTGATGATTTGGTCGGTTACTTTGTAGTTTTTGTCGTCCTCCAAGGCGTTGAACCATTCCATACGGACTTCCTTGTTTGGAATCCTACAAGTGCCCGTCACAAAATCGTATGCCAAATAGCCAAGGTGAATCAGGTACGTGAAGGCGTCGTCCTTGCTGCGGAAGTCGGTCATCGTATTCATATAGCGGGTGACGTTCACCCTGACATTTTCGCCCGAAACCATCTTTATGACATCATCTTTCATACCGTCAAAATTGTCTTTCAGACGGTCAACAATCACCGAATACGACGAGGTGCGGTTCCAATGTCCTGCGAAACGGCGGTCTTCAATGCACTGAACCACCGATTCGGGGTTGTAAATCTCAAAATTGTACTGATGATAACCCTGATACCAATTTTTGCACTCGGTGTGGTTGAGTTGGTATTTGTTGCAAAGTACGGATACTTCTTCATCGGTAAAACCAATAAACTCAGCGAGTTCCCTTGCGTCGAGGATTGTATATTCCTCAAAATTGTTGAGTCTGCTCTGAACCTTGTCCCTCACAACGGGCAGGATTCCCGTGATGTAGGCGAGCGAGATGGCGAGGCGCAGGGTGTCGCTCTTGAAAAGACCGTTGAGAAACATCAGATAATCGTCGAAAAGGGTTTTCGGTATCTCCATACGGACCAACGAATCGTACTCGTCGAGGATGATGACGAATGTCTCGCCTGTGGCGACATAAACTTCCAACATACAGTCTGCAATGCTTTCACAGACCGAAAAATCAACGTCAACAAACTGATTGACAAACTCTTTCTTGACTTTGTCGGTCAGTTTGTCCAACATTTTGAGTTTGTCTTTTGCGTTCTGATACTCGCTTGCAACATCTATTTTGATGAAATTGAGTTTGTTGAGATATTTTTCATAATTGTCGGCTTTTGAAATCTTCATATCCTTGAAAATCTCCCTCGAATCGCAGCCTTTGGAATAGTATGCGCACATCATATCCGTTGCGATGGTCTTGCCGAACCGTCGCGGACGTGATACGCAGACGTATTTGCCCGACGTACCAATCAACTTGTTTAACTCGCTTATTAACATCGACTTATCGACGTATATTCTGCTCGCCACCGTTTCTTTGAAGCCGACATTGCTTGGATTGAGGTAGATGCCCATAGTTGTATCGCTTTAAATGTTTGCTGCAAAGTTAAAAAAAAACTTCCATTCCCCAAAAAATTGTACCGCAAATTCAACGCGCAAGATTGATAGTTTTCCGCACTCACTATCAATCGACAAAAACAGACACAAAATAAGGCGCAGACCTTATTTCATCTATTCGCATTCACGAGGAGCCTCGGATAATCCCCGTACCTAACCATTTTGTTAATGCCCGCACCTTGTGGTTGCGAGCATCAACCAATTGTTTGAGGAGGAATGTCCTTGACACCATCCGTGAATTGCTAATTATCCGATTTAGTTCAAAATCAAGAGTTTCCGAGGCTTTTGATTTGAATGCGAATAATAGTCAATGCTTTGTATGTTAATATTTTAAGTTTATTTCGTCATAAAAAAGTTGTTTTTATGTTTTTCAGGGCGCAAAGTTACGAAGTTTTTTTTTTCCTGAAAAAATTTTTTTTAAAAATATTTTATAATCCGCTGATTATTAGAATACTATTTAAAAATATCCATTAATTTTACGGTCTTCCATAGCGGTTTCGCTGCGTTTGTCGTCGGCACGTCCGCCGCGCTCGGTAACACGTGTTGCGGCAGTTTCGGCGATGATGTCTTCGATGGAGTGAGCCGTGGAAAGCGTTAATCCTGTGCAAGTTATGTCGCCAATGGTGCGGCAGCGGACTTGTTTTTCCACAACCTCTTCCTCGGGACGGCGTTTGATGCAGTCCTCGGCGGCGAGCCACTGTCCGTCGCGGTAAAAACACTTGCGTGTGTGGGTGTAGTAGAGGCTCGGCAACGGAATTTTTTCGCGGTAGATGTACTGCCAAACGTCCATTTCGGTCCAATTTGAGATGGGGAACACGCGGAAATGCTCGCCCATATTTTTCTTGCCGTTGAGGATGTTCCAAAGTTCGGGACGTTGGTTCTTAGGGTTCCACTGTCCAAATTCGTCGCGGTGCGAAAAAATACGTTCCTTGGCACGGGCTTTCTCCTCGTCGCGGCGTGCGCCGCCTATGCAAGCGTCAAATTTGTATTCCTCAATGGTATCGAGCAAAGTGGTGGTTTGCAGGGCGTTGCGCGATGCGTTGTAACCCGTTTCTTCCTTTACGCGACCGGTGTCGATGCTCTTTTGAACCGAGCCTACAATGAGTTCTGCGCCAAGTTTCTGTACAAGTTGGTCGCGGTATTCGATGGTCTCGCGGAAATTGTGTCCCGTGTCAATGTGGACAAGCGGAAACGGCAGTTTGGCAGGATAGAACGCCTTGTAAGCCAAGTAAGTAACCACAATGGAGTCCTTTCCGCCCGAAAACAGAATTGCAGGACGCTGAAACTGCGCCGCCACCTCCCTGAGTATGTAAATGCTCTCCGCTTCTAATTCGTTTAGATGTGTCATTTTCGATGAAATTTTGTTCGCCGCAAAATTCCAAAAATTATCCCTGCAAAAACCTTTTTGAGCGGTGAGATATTGCAGTAAAAAAAATGGAGTTTTGCAGTTTTATTGCAATTATTGAAACAATTTCTGCACCTCGTTGTAGGTGTATACCTTCTCCAAAGCATCGTTGATGTCCATCGGAAGTGCCATTGGGACAATGCCTTGCGATTGGAGCGCCGACATTGCGCCCGTGCCGATTTTGGAGGCGACCACGTATTGACAATCCGCAAACTGACCGACATTGCTCTGCATTGCGGCTACGGAATGTTGACCGTCCTGACAGACGGGGCTGACGGTGCGTTTTTCCACAAAAATCCATTCATCCACCAAATATTGGTAAATGTAAAAATCGTATGCCCTACCGAAGTGGGTATCAACGGTATAGCCGTCGGTGGACGCCACCGCAACCCTGAAAATTGTCCTATTATCCATGCGAAAAAGTGTCCGTTAAAACAAAATCTTGTGAATAAACTTCTTTTGCAAATTCCGACTTTCCGGGTACACCAACAGCGTCGGCGCGGCAACGGTTGCAATGACGGAAAACTTTTATCCATTTTTCGGCGTCTTTGCGTGCCTGTTCTATCTGAAAACAGAACGGCGCTTTCTCATCTTTGAGTTCAAACGTGGGTATCAGCGGAATGATGTTGTAAATCGATGCACCAAGTTTTGAAACCGTTTCGGCTATCTTGCCAATGTGGCTGCCGTTTATGCGCGGCACAAGCACGGTGTTTACCTTTACGGTGATGCCACTTGCGGCTACTTTGCGGATGCCTTCCAATTGATTGGCAATGAGGATTTTTGCACCTTCGAGAGCGTCGTATTTTTTGCCATGATAGATTACAAATTTGTTGAGTTGAGCCTCAATTTCGGGGTCTACGGCGTTGACTGTTACGGTGAGCGAATCTATCTTGGCGTCAATCACCTCGTCGGCTTTTTCGTTGAGGAGCAATCCATTGGTACTCATACATTTAAGCAACTGCGGAAAATGGCTTCCAATCAATCGGAATGTCTCTAACGCGGTGTTGGTGGCGAGAGTGTCGCCCGGACCTGCAATGCCCGCCACGCGTATTTCGGGGCAGAGTTTCAACGCCTTTTTGAGTACGTCGATACTCTGTTCGGGAGTGATGACCTTGGCCGTAACGCCCGGACGGTTTTCGGTGTCGTTCAAAACCCTGTGGCAAAAACGGCAGCCGATATTGCACGCGGGACTAACGGGCAAGTGAATGCGTCCGAGGTTGTTGGCATTTGGTCCAAAGCAAGGATGATTATTTGAAAGTTCTTTATTCATTTTCGTCTGTTTGTTTTTTTTTACACTGCAAAATTACTGCTGGTAGAAATTATCACCAAGTAAAACAACAATTACA